>JUEG02001204.1_pt1 | contig 150134 bp, 157 predicted proteins | sample 432341 | NCBI WGS metagenome assembly JUEG02 (sample SAMN02953476, study PRJNA257561) | rock porewater metagenome | biome: terrestrial; feature: Opalinus Clay rock; material: porewater; isolation source: Opalinus Clay rock BIC-A1 borehole | place: Switzerland: Mt Terri URL, St-Ursanne ... | reverse complement strand
GATTGAACTGCTGATCATCGATGAGCTCAGTTATCTCACCTTTAACCGTCATCAATCTGAGATGTTGTTTCAGGTGATATCGGAACGTTCCGAAAGGGGGAGTATTATATTAACCACGAATCTAGAATTCTCACGTTGGACGGAACTGTTTGAAAACGAAATCATGGTTGCAGCCTTAATTGACAGAGTAACGTTCCGATCCCACGTATTGAATATGAATGTGAAGGATTCCTATCGATTAGAACAGACATTAGCAAAAGCAACTTAATTGATGGAACCTTGCCGTGCGCGCCTGTAAAATCTCCACTCGGGCTACGCCCTCCTTCCGATTTGACAGGTGCATATCTATACCAATAAGTGGCTCAATATTCTTCCAGCGTTTTCACCAACATGGATCACTATTTTACTGGCGTTAGTGGATCAACTTTTTTCTGGCGAGTGGCTCACTATTTTCTTGACATTCGCATATTTAATCCTTAACAGGTAGTTTATTTATTGCATATCGTTCTTTAGTGTCAGTATCCTCCAGAATATCATAATGATAGAAAATGCCATTTTCAGTACTTGTACTCCAATTTGGGTAATAAGTTCTTAAACAACTCTTACAACGGTATAGTACATTTTTAGTATCTTCATCTTTCCTTAGACCCCTTAGATTACTTATTTTACATACAGGACATTCAATGTTTACATCATTAAAAATATAATTGTCACTCATGTAAATACTCCTTTCTTTAATTACTTTAGATTAATCAATAATTTTAAAACATTTCACCCCAAAATTTAGAGGTTCAATTGGACTTATCCCTTTTTTAACAAATGTTGATGTAAAAACTCAATTAAAATACATCTTCCGAAATTTTAGGAACATCCAAGGAATAACATTTTTTGCATAATTGGCAGTTACTTATACATTTTGTATAGTCTTTATATATAGCTTCTTCTCCAACAACGCTTTTATCAACGGTTGCAAATATCGGAAGCTTTAAATCCGTTGCAATCTTCAAATCATTTGGACTTGTATCAGACCAAACCGAATAACGGATAACAAGGTTTTTAGGGATAGCATCCAATCCAACTTGATCTATCAATTTAACTGATTTAGTATATGCTAAAAAAGTAACCTCTGGAAACTTACTTGCAATTTCTAACCATTTCTTAAGGTAATTAAGGTCGTAGAAATCACCTGATTCATGAATTCTAAAGTAAACTTTCTTACCAGCTCTATCTTTTCTTAGATTTTCCGAAATAATTTCCACCATATTAAGTACAAAATTTTCATCCTCAGATTCTGCTAGATTCTCCTTTAACTTAGATACTAATCTTGGATATCGAGATTTTTTTGCATAACACCTTTTGCTACATTTTTTAGTTCTTTCAGGGCATGTTGTTTCTGGTGGTATACTCCAAATCAAAAATCTACTTGTTCCATTAGGCTTCAGCCTCTTATTTTTATCACTAATTTTAGGTGGCACGATCAATATCCCCTTTCTTGAAAGCTCATATAATCACCCAATTATATCAAACGTAGTCATTATTTTGAATATTAACCAAAATGCACTTCTCGATGGCAATTAGGACATAAGGCAATAGCATTATCTACTGTGTCCTCACCACCTTCGGAAAGAAATATCTTGTGATGAACCTCCAAATATGGTGATCCATCACTAGCTCTCATAAATGAAGCAGGATTACCGCATTTCTCACAATTACCGTTTGCCCTTAATAGGACTTCAACAATCACATCTGGATTTCTCTGGTACTGATTAGACATTGTCTGAATAATTTTAGGAAGTTTATTTGATCTTCCTAATCTATTTAGCCTTTCTTGTCTAGTGATATTTCTAGAATGTTTGATCTTTTTTTCGAGGTTTTCTTGATATATTTTAAGAGGAATCATATTCTGAATAAGTCCTAAATCCTCAATTGCTTTTGCACTTTTTTCACCGTCAAGAACACTAAATCCTTGAATAACATAATTAGAGGCGTATCCAACTGCTTGGTTAAACTCTGTTATTTCAATATTTTGTTCATTTATATCCTTGAGAAAATAAATATACTCCCATGTCTGATTGTCATCATTCATTCCCCACAATTCTTTTGCAAGGTTCTTGTTATGAAGTTTGTCGGTTACTATGCCCGATGAGAAAATACGCTTATTAGCCGAAAATAATACAATATCTCCAGATTTTATTCTAAGCCACTTATTTTCGTTAGCAATTGTTGTCCCAGGATTTACACCCCATATTTGAACCATCTTTTCTGGGTAAAACTCCTCAAGTCTTTCAAATATTTCCGAATCAAGAAATGGTTTTATTTTAGATAGTGGAACTGGGTTAGCAATCGTATCTTGGTAATGTTTTTCTGCGAATTTATTCCCACAAGGTTGTAATATTATTTGACTCATAGATAACAATCCCCCCCTTCTATAGTTCATCATACTTCTTATTAGACCCATAGGCTTTTTCTATAGGGTATTTCTCCCCATTCTTTCTTACCTTTTCTAGAATTGCTTGTTCAGGATCGATTCCTAACTCGTGAGAAATCAGTAAGGCGTATATCATTACGTCTGCTAATTCTTCTTTAATCTTTTGGTAATTTACTTTTACCCCTTCATCGCTTGTTTTCCATTGAAAGTTCTCAAGTAACTCTCCTGCTTCCAAAGTTAATGATATGGCTAAATCTTTAGGGTTATGAAACTGCTTCCAATTACGATTATCTCTAAATTCCACAACTGTTTGAACTAAACTATTCATAATTTTCACCTCTTGTAGAGAATTCGACGAATTAGCTTCCTTTCCTTCATAGTTTATATTTGCTCAACGTGTTTACAGGCAATCTCTAGGAACTCCCCTTAAGAAATCCTAAAAGTACCAATACAAAATGAGAGGGGAGTCCCCCTCTCACAAAAACACCTTCACATCACATACAAACTAACCAAGTACTATTTTCCTCTTTTTATCTTCTAGCATAGTCCATATTTTGCTATATTGGTCTTCTTTAATAGCTTGTAACATGTTGATAATGTCTTCATCGGTCAAATATAAAACTAATCCACGTCCGTCCGAATAAGTATCATTACACCTTTTAATGAACAAATCGGCATCTTTTAATGCTCTACAAATTAAAATACCAAACTGACCTCTACTTGAACTAAAGCGTCCAGAAAGTTGATCAATTTCTGGATTAGCGACATCTTTTCCGTAATTTTTACATTCTATATATATGTAAGGGCAAAAAATTTTATTGATATTGTGTAAGTTAAAAAAGAAATTATCTTTTGCATTATTATCCATTATTATATCAATTCTTTTTCTGCCGTTATGTATTTCTCTTTCAATTATCGGGTTAATTAAATATGGATAGAATATAATTTCTAACAGCGACTTAACATAATGATGAAATTCTGACGCATATTCTCTACCTACAGGAATATTTTTTAATCTTTCTATTAGGTTTTCTATAACTAAATTAACATCATAATTATCTATTTGATCTGCAATTAAATCACTTGTTAACGAATTAACATTCACTTTGCATTTATCAATAAACTTACAAAATAACTCTGGATATCTTTGAGTGTATTTACGAATATAATCTTTAGTATTGAGATATTCACCTCTCAAGATCTGATTCCTAATATCATTATGAACATCTTTTTTAGGAAGATAGTATTTTTTACTCCCATTTTTTAAGGTTTTGAGTTTAACTAATGAACTTCTTCTTTGTAAGTGGAACATTCTTTCTTGTTCGACTATATGAAACCATTTGTATTGCGATGCTTCATACAATTTAATAGGACTAACTATTGCTTTGGGAATCAACAAGATCTCTCTATTATTGGTAATTAATAAATCTTCTTCCGAATAAACCCATCTCCTCGCTGTTGCATCCCAAAAAGGTTTTGTTTCTTGTCTTTGCATCTGTATACCCCATAAATTACATTGGATTTTAGTATACTCAATTAGTTTTTCTCTAATTATATTAGTTACCATATCTGATAATTTATCCCGATCTATATCTTCAACAAAAATAATAATATCCTCAATATTGTTAACCAAGTTATCTTCAATAGCATTACTTTCAATAATTTTATCTACTATTTTTTGAGTATTTAATTTACCAACTCCTTTGCCATTAGTAGTACCTTTTTTACTTACACCTAGACAGTTTTCTTTCGGCTCTTCCATAAAAAGGAATAGTTCTTTTGCCTTTTCATAATCTTCTTTTAACATTGCAGTCTTAAATTCATTAAAAAAACTTTTAATTATCATATCAACTTGGATACACCATTGGCTTTTGGAATTAGCAATTAAAAAAGGATCTATATATAAATGACAATCTGTATCTAAATCAACATCGACAAAATCCAATTCATGTTGTGATACTTGTAAATTATATATCTCACTTATCTTCATTCTTTCGTCCTCCTTATGATTGGTAAGATAATTCTAAATCAACTAAATACATGAAAGTTCTACACATTTACATTGAACCTCACTACAACCCTTCCTCTCTTATATTTAACTCACCACGAGACCTAGGACATCGGTTAGCTTCGATATGTTTAGCCACTTCAGCCTTCTTCTTATGTATTCCGCACGTGCTGAGTTCTAATTCTTTAATCACCTACATTTGATATGGGGTAAGCAAATTCTTATTTCGCCTTAAGTTTAGTTCCCTTAGCATATTCCATATTATCCATCACTTAACAAATTTCTGCTTCTATCGCAGAAGTCCTTCCAATTTTTACGTTAAGAAACAAAAAAAGACGCAAATTGTTACAATATAACTGGAAATAAAATCAGTCGCAACATCAAAATAACTTCTCGATGAATTAAGATGTACTATGCCCAATTATCACTTTTCACTTGATTTTGAGTCATGTATACCCTCTATAGCAAAAAAGAAGGGTAATTATCCCTTCTTTTTTGCCTGAGATTTATATATATCAACACACATATATAGTGTTGTTCTGCCTATGCCTAGCAACTGGCAGTAGGTTTAAAACACGGCTTCAAACTCATATACAGGTTGCCATCGATGTATAAGTTTATTTATGGCTTGCTTGTCAATTTCACTCAAAAATCTTGCCCTGTCAGCTTCCGTTTTACCTGATTGATTAATCAGAGTCTCACGCAAAGGATGATGGCTGTCAATCATAAAGCTGTTGCGTTTGTGTAAGCGATCAAGAAATTTTGCTTTGGGTACTCTGGCGAACTTACCATTTACACCCCTATTGCAAGATTTACACGCTAACACGAGATTCCAGACCCCGTTTAAATTGACGTTCAATTCACTTTGGAGAATATGCGGAAAATAGTGGTCAACATCTGCCAAGTCTTCTGAAAAAGGATCAATAGTAATATCATCAAAGCAATAGAAACACTTTCCTTTTTGATATCCGTTTAATGCATCACGACCCGAAGTGACATCTATTCTTCGCTGATTATCTTTTAGGTAAAAGAGATTTGTTTCTTCCTCAAATTTTACCTGCAAAAGTGATGGTGCAACCCCTATCGACCATGCAGTTTCAACTAATCGCCATCTGGCTTCAACCTCAAAATTCAAATTAGGGAATTGATTTGTTTCTTTTAGTTTGAACAAATCATCGGTAATGACAATTCCTTTTTGCTTTGCTTTCTTATCGTTTTCGAAAAATTTAACTGGAATATCATCTTGATTAACCACATGAAACGCATCAAGAACATTTACAAAACCATATTTTACTGTTTTTTGGATCAGTTGCTCATGTGAAATTTCTCCTGCAATATATTGCCTACAAGTACTTAGCATATTGCTTGATTTGGAAGTCGCTTGTTTATCATTAATCATTAAGTGAGATATTAGATTTTTTGAAAATGGAACAGCTAGTTCTTCCAAGGTGATAAAGGACTTACCACTTGGTATAATTTCGATTAATGATTTAGCCATCGAAAATTTATAAGATGCACTATTTCTGCCGAACAGGATTACTACTCTCCAAAATGATTCCAACGAGGGATATTCTTCTTCAAATTTCAAATAATCAGTCCTCTTTTATTAATTGCTTTTAAGAACTCCTTATCACTAACACATTGAGCCACTTTTCTCCTGGTTTATCTGGTCTAACATCTTCAGTAATATACAACGTAATAATTTTAAAGTATGGGTGTCTCCCGATTAACTCCGCAAAAGTTTTTTCGTCGTAATTATTAAAATATCTCTCGTTTTTCAACTCTTCCTTTTCTCCATATTTAAACGAAGCGTACAATACGCCGTTTGGTTTAAGTGATTGGTACAATTTAAAGAAGACATTATCTATTGAAACTCTTTGAATATGAAGTAATGAGGCACATGCCCAAATTCCTTCAAAACATTCTCTAAAATCCATCTGCTCAAAATTCATTAGTAAACATTCTTTACCTGTTATCCTAGTACAATGCTCAACTATACTCTCTGAAGCATCAATGGAAACAACACTAAATCCTTTATTCATAAAGTAAAGAGTGTCCCTGCCCGAACCTGCCCCCGCATCAAGAATAGTAGAATTTGATGGTATCAATTTCAAAAAGGGTTTATACAATTCTTCTACATCTAGGTTCAAGGTGTCTTTGATGAACTTTTCGGCATTTTTATTATAATAGTCAATAGTCTTATACAAATCATCTTCACCTCAAAAATGGCTTTAATAAGTTCAGATAACGTCTATGCACCTATTACAGATATGTAAGTATATAGTTATAATTCGATAATATTAGGCTAACACCTTTAAATCTGTCACTCTATTCAATTAGAATCTTATTTGCCTCATTTTTCTTTTCACAATGAGAGAGTAAAAGAAATCAATAACTCACCGATTGATGAAGATATACCTTACTGTTTATGAGTAGCGAACTGGCACTTTAATATTGTTAATTGTCCCTCCCTTTTATCCAATAAAAAGAAGGGGTATCCCCCTTCCCAACATGCTTTAGAACCATTATCGATATACTTATATAGTGTGGTTATGACTCAGAAAAATAATTTGATGCTTTCCAACACGTCTCAAGCCACATTTTTTCTACTTCATCTAGTATTAAACCCTTTACTTGTCCGTTTTGAACTTCAAATGCATTATCCCATCCTACATCACCACCATATAATTTAGCATTTTTGCTCTTTCGATCATAAATAAAAATCCATTGTTCGCCATGAATGTTTTCAAAATAGCCCAAATATTTATCGGGATCTTCATTGGTAATAGAAGGAGGAGTTCCACAATTTTCCACGTGTTTATTAGTTATTAATAATAATGGGTTATTCATTTAATTTACCTCCAATGCCTCATAAATTTTTTGATAATCCTATTTTCGAGAAAGTCTCACACTGACAAGGGTCAAGTGGTTTCATTTATCTGCAATTCATCTGGGATGTCATTGTTTTGATCTGGATTCTTTACAGATCCAAGAGGCATATTCACTTCAGAAAGGTATGGTAACAGGAAACCTACTATAAAGTCCTTTTGCAACTCTAGCATATCGCTATCAAATCCACCAGGTGAATTTCTATGTTCTTCAATATCAAGATAAAGTACCCTCTGCTTACTGGGGAAATTTCTTTCAGTATCTTTTACCATTTGAAAGATACTGTTTGCAGTTTCTTCAAAGTTTTCATTTCTACGAACCACGTGATAAATAGCAACTTTTTTTTCATTTTCCACATCTAATGCTCCTTTATTTCGTACTTTAGGTTATCTTCTCTACCTTTTAAAATTTCTATGCCGTACTAAATGAAATTTCACTGACAAAATAACTAACCACCAAAGAAAAAAGAACTGGTTCTTACCAGTTCAATCCTTCTAAATCCCTATCCATTTTGTCTTGTGTAGTTTTGGTATAGATAGCTGTAGTCTCTAACCTCTCATGTCCTAAAATTCCTTGGACTGTTGTAATATCACTGCCAGATTCAAGCAACTTCCTAGCTAAAGTATGCCTTAATGTATGAGGGCTTACCTCAATTCCAATTCTATCAGCATACTTTTTGATGGACTTAAATACTCCATTTCTGGTCAATCCACCTCTTTGACCAACAAACAAACAATCACAGTCCATCTTTGGTCTGACTTGAAGATACTCCTCAATTGCTTCGCGAACCTCTTTGTTAAGCTGTAAGACTCTCTCCTTCATACCTTTGCCCATTACCTTGATTCGACCTTTACGCTCAGATGCCTCAATGTCTCCGATTCTGATATTACAAAGTTCACTAACCCTCAGACCAGTATTAAGCAACAGTTCAATTATTAAAATATCTCTTTTATTTCCATTTCTATGGACTTCTTTCCGTAAAGTTTTAACTTCTCGTTCACTTAACCCCTTGAACTCTTGAGGGGTATTTTGTTTGACTTGTTTAAGCTTCAAAGACTTCTGCAAATGACCTTCATTGTGTAGCCAGTCCATAAATTTATTAATGCTTGCTACTTTCCGATTAACCGTTGCTACTTTAGCTGACCGATTGCCGAGGAGATAACTCCGATAGTCCTTTAAATCTAAGGCGATAAGTTTCTCTATACCTTCAGATGTACTACCTTCGTACCATGATAAAAAACTATTAATATCGCTTATATAAGAAGCCACTGTGTTTTCTGACTTATCCTCTCTAAGTAGTTCATTCCTGAAATCATTAAGTAACTCAGTTATATTTACCATAGTGTAATCCCTCTCTTTCTGCCTAAGATGATTATAAAACAGAAAGAGTATACTGGCAACATAATGTTGACTCATAATATACATTATGGATAGAGTTAATTCCTAATTAGTTTACTTTTCCGTATCAATTGCTAAATATTAAGCTTTTATCACCTGAAAACTGGAAACATAATAATTTAATCGGCTATTATCCAGACTTTGAAGCCACCACCATAGCCCCTATGTCATACTAACTATGAATCTTTTTCAAATTCGCTTACTTTGCTATTGAAATCTGGCGGGATTAGTTATAACTTTTCCTTAGAAAGATCTTCCAAAAGGGGTTGGTCACATTGGTTTTTCCTACTTTAGTTTTTAATCCTAGGGATAGAGAATATAAAAGTTACCAAGAGAGTCTAAGAGATAGGATAATCTTTGAATACCTATTTACAAGTAAATCAAGGCGTTGGTTGGATGAACATATTCTTGGCTTAGATGCACATTATAGTCGAGGGTGGCAATCTTTCAGTATACTTAACTATGTAGGTCTAACTGATAAACATAAAGGCTTTTTCAAGGATCTGGAAATCAATCAAGCCCTGTCTTTCTTATTAGAAATGAACGATGATCAGCACAAGCAAATTATTTCGTCTTTAACCCGTTATGCTCAATTCTTAAATACAGCACCAAAGAATAACCTAGACTGGTTTACTCCACCTCTAAACGCCAGAAAATTAATAAAGAATATTGGCACATCACAATATACCGATGGGGTGCGAATTGACAAAGAATTTCATGATGTTTTTAACCCTCAGAATTCTCCTTATTATGTGGAACGTGGTAATGCTAGAAAGATTAGAGTCCTTTTTAATAACAAAATCTTCTTGGCTGATTACAGATTTGAGAACCAAGAAGACAGATCAATAATCTTGCAAAGTATTCGCTTTCGAAAAGAGCTTAAAGAGGAGTTCAGAAGAGTTTTTCCAGTTCCAATAGGGGAATTTTCTATTCAACAAGGTAAAGACCTAAACCATTTCATTTTTACACACTCAGCAAACATTATAGAAGATACCGAAGAAGAGGATAAAGGATACCCAGAAGGAAAAATGGCATTTAGAACACATAGGATATTCGAACGTGACCCAAAAGTAATTAAGAAAGCCAAAGAAAAGTTTTCTAAAGAACATTGTGGGCATGTATTTTGCGAAGTGTGCAATTTCGATTTTAGCGAGTTCTATGGTGTTAGGGGCATGGACTTCATTGAGGGTCATCATAAAAAGTTGGTATCTGAAATGAAAGAAGGGGAAGAAACTAGAATCGAAGACATTACCTTACTTTGTTCAAATTGTCACAGGATGATACATAGAAAACCCCTTATAACAGTTGAAGAGTTAAAATTGTTGATTAATAAGTCTAAGAGGTAGGGGCTACCCTACCTTTCTTAATGCCGTTTGCTTGTAAGTTTATCTCTTAAAATCACTTTTTATTTACCTTGTCTATAGCAATTCTTATTAATCCTATAAAAACTCCTATCATATACAATTGAAATATACTCTTACCTAATAATGGGCTTATTAAATATGCTAAACCAGACATTCCCAAAATGATTAGTGAACTTAATAAATATAAGTACAATCTATGTTTGATGATGAAATTACCTCCTACAAACTTACATTTCTATTGATTTTAACTTTGTAGTATACATTGCTCCCACCGTTCCAACTAATCAATGTCCTTTCAGAATCTTTATCTCTTTGCCCTGCTAAATTGTATTTTTATAATTCATATTGCTCCGCATCCTCAACTTCTAACTCATATCCAACATCATCCTTTAAAATGAATAAGTTTATTCCCATTTAGCAAGCACCTTACTTACTCTTTGAGCTTAAATATCTAGAATACCAGATATTGCACGAAACTTTTACCACTAATTGTACTAAGATACAAGTAGACATAAATTGTTATTGCCTCCTAGACTAACGATTCGTTTTTTCCCTAGGCATCACATCAATAATTAAAACAAAAGTACAATTTCACAAAAAATAGTAATATAAAACATTGTAATAATGGAAAATTCTAATAGATGCCATACTTTTTGTATTACTAATACAGGGGTTGCCATAATTATAAAAAAACTAATCACTACATAGACTTTATCCATAATGGTTCACGCCCTAAGAACTTTTCAGACAGTGAGTACATGGTATAAAACAACAACATAGAGATAGGAATCAATAGATATACCATAACTTATCCTCCTTTAGACCCATTATTTTCTTCAAATGACATTCACTCTTTGCTATGTTCTAAGTTTTTCTCTTACTCCATTTAGTCAGGCAAAGTGATGTTATTAACCATAGTGAACTTAAACCCACTCCAATAAACCAAATGTTACTTGCTTTATTGAAAGATTTTTCACTTCCATGAATAAGATACTCTTTATAATTACTACTATAAATTCGCTGATATTTAGTACTAGTCCACCTATCGGAAACGTATTTGACTAAGTCCCCATCGTTAGTGACCGTACCAATAGTATCCATTCGTGTATACGCAAGCAAAACCAGTAGTAACAATAACCCAACAGGCACTTTCCAATTTTTCATCCTTTATTCTCATCCATTCAAATAATTGATTGAATAATCACACCCATAGTTGGTTCATTTTACATTAGCATACTATCTCAGTTGCGTTCTAATAGTCATTCTCATATTTAATTTATTTTAAATTTTGTCTAAGACAATTAACTCTTTCGGTGAGGTTAAGCCAACTATCGATTATCTTAGATTAGCCTCTTTCAAAGAGTTCCATTTTGTAAAACTCCCGAACTAAAGTCAGGTGGACATGAGTAGTTAATAGTTTACATCTTCGTAAAGGTGTGATCTTTTGATAGTAAAATTTGTCTGTTTATCTTTATTAATCAAATCCAATATTCGTTGTATCTCTATAATTTCATAATCTTTCATGTAGGGCGACGCTATAATTTCGTCAATCAATTCATAGGGATTAACTTTTACTTTTATACCTTCCGATGGAATATCATTAAGTTTAGAAACAAAACCATATTTTATTATATCACCCACTTTCATTGGGTTAGAGAAGTTAATTTCAACGCCCTTGAATGGTTCTGAAAGTGGATTATTTTGGTATAGTATCATTCGAAATTCTTGTTCATATTGGAATTCTTTCCTTTTATTTTTGAACGGAAGTAATTCGAATCGGTTATAATCCTCATCATATTCCCTATCAAAATCAATGTATTCAACATTAAACATCTCTAACTCAAATCCATCAGGTTTCTGTATCTTTTTGAGTTTATTAATTGTAGTGCTAATTGCTATGCCCTGTCCTGCCCTTGCGTATGTTTCCCACATTGCAGCTGATTCGCTTTCATTAATATGCCAACAACTTATTGCCGCTTTGTTTTTTTTCTCTTTAAATTTAACATAAAACTCTTTCCTAATCTCATCTATCCTTGAGCGATTTCTTTCAGAACTAATCATCCATTCTACATGAGCATTGTAATTTTGTTTTGGTATAGCACCTTCATATTTATCCTTGAATTTATCAGCACGAGTAAAATAGAGTTCTCCATTAACAAATGTTAGAAATTTAATTAAATCAAAGTATCTCCATAATTTAGTATCTTCCATAATTAACCCCTCCCTAATAACTCCTGCCCTACTCTTTTTTATATACCCTTATAGCGGGGGTACGTTTCATGTTATCCTCTCAAGAATATAACCAAGCCCAAAGAATATCTAACTATGTAAAAAACCATTCGCTTAAAGAAAAAATATGTGGTTTCAAAACATTATACCATGTTTTCCCAATATCCAATTTGCCAATGTAGTTAATAATTAGAGATTTTTTTCGAGAGTATCATAAACGAACGTTATTAATATTTAGCACTCGCTTCAAGTTAACTTTGATACATTAAAGTTGAAGCGAAGTATTAAATAAGGAAGGGGTATGAGGAGTTATCTAATGCATATGAGATACTCCAGAACATCTTACAAGAAAAAACCTTCAATAGCATTTAAAGCTCCTTAGGATGAGTATTTCTGATAACTAAGTATTTAATTTGTTGACCGAAGCACTGACCGAATTTTGACCGACTACTTACAGATACTGAGTTGGTTTATCCCTGAAATACTTCTATTTTTACGCCCCAAATCCTTATCCTCTGTCTGCGTAATCATACGTTTTATAGACAATAACAACTTCTTATTAAGTTATCTGGTCAAACAATATTTCTTTTTAAAAAAATTTTCGTTATATATTTGAACTTACAAATTTACAAAAACATTAGAGGAAACTTAAAAAATAAGAAGGAACAGCAATTCTAGCCATTCCCTTCTATAAGCTTATTTTAAGAAATAATTACCGAGTTCTGGCAATGGGGACAGTTGAAGTCATCCCTACCGTAACTATTTAATCTATCAAAAATAACAACTTGTCCACAATCATCACAAATAAAAATATTTCTAGATATAAAGTCTTCTAACCGCTGATTACTACAGATATGCCTTGCAATTACTATATCATTTACTGAATATAAATTAACTGGTCTTTTGTTTGTCTTACTTGAGACTTTATTGGGTAATGTAATTACAAAACCTGCTCTAGTCCAAGGTTGTATCATATTTCTTATTACGTTTTCCTTAACCTTAAAAAGATTATTCCCTAGAAATGGTATAGTAAAAGTAGCCATTTTTAGTCGTCGTAAGTTTGCCTGTTGGGTTTTATCTGTAATGACATCGGTAAATTTATCAGCACAATATTTATCAATACCTCTAGTAATGTCAATTATGTCAGGCTTTGAATTTACATTTTCGGCTCGATTTATATGTTCGTCAAAAATAAAATTAAGCAAGTTAATCAAATTCCTCGGTGAATTTTGAGCAAATAAAAAAATATCGTCAATTGTACTCGTTTCACAATCTAAAACTTGTTGGAGCATATTAATCTTTTCATCACTCAAAACACTCAACCTTTTGTTGATCATATCCTTGATTTGCCTTTTCTCCCATTCAAGTTCAAAGTGTTCAATCCTGTCTAACCTAATGTCTTCTGCCCAATGGTCAGTTATCTTATCCCAAAGGAAGAATTTAAAGACTACCAGTTTTCCTTCAAGAAGGCTTAAATCCTTGATTAACGGTCTTATCAAGGAATAGGAAGCAAGCGAATCGTTTCCTGTAAGATGATTCTCGTCTATTTTATCAATTAAAATATATACAGCTTTAAACCCTACTCTGGCGAAAAGGCTTTGGAGAAACAAAAAATAATCCACTGAGGAAATTTCACTAACCTTCTGTTGTTTAAGTTCTAAGTCCACTGACCCTAAGTTTTTAGCTTTTAAAATCATGTTAATAATAGAACTTATGGGTTTAGAAGCATTAATCCAAAAATCGTATAACTTCCCCTTAGCACCTTTTATATTATCAATAGTATTTTTTACATCAGTAGGCGTAATATTGTTTAAATACCGCTCAATTAGACTTAGTAGCATTTTCCTTTCATAGTCGTTGTAACCGACCTCTGGAGTTTCATACATTTTGGAGAGGAAAGCTATCAAAAGGGATTTTATTATCTTCTGAAGATGTTTATCAATATTTATATGCTTTAAATCAGATATGCCTTCAATCGGAAAATTATCATATACAATACATACTATCTCATCACAATATTCAACAGCTAGCTTTTCAAACCGTCTTCTCTGTGCAGTTTTACCAAACCCACGAGGGGCAATTACCATTGATGTTTTTGGTTTGTCAAAAGACCCCACTAGTGAACCGAAATATGGAGGATGAACAAAATATTCATTTAGATATTCTTCATGTTCAGCATTGGTAGAGGCAAAAGGGTCAACTTTAAACCCCCAACTTTTAAAGTATTCATCTCTTGTAATCAATTTTTTCCTCCTAAACCTCTGATTATTTTAATACATTCCCTTGTTTACATTCTATATAAGTTGACATTTTTATCGCCATTATCTAGCCAGTAAGTACTTCCACTTTTTATCTGTAATGAAAGTAAAGATCCCTCCAATATTAAACTACATTTCTATCTAAGAATCAACAATTTTCCAATTTAAAGATTTTTTGCCTATTGAAAAAACTGCTCAGCCGTTCAATGTTGAGCAGAAGTTTAGTCTCCTCAATAATCTTTTACATTTGTAAAACCCGAGGAAGTACTACATTCGCACTAATTAAAAATTTAGTCTATTCTAATCAAAGTTTAGAGTATATAATTTCAGTCCTCAAATTATATACTCTTGTTATAGAACTTAACAAGTGTATATTTGCGTCAGTTTCATTCGTTGTGTCCTCATTAATTAATATAGGCTTCTATGACTATATTGTCTGATCTCAAATTGATTCGACTTTAGAAAACTTTTTATCCGTGATTTCGCCATGTAAAAAGGTGTATTTACAAATTATACAATTAATTGTGTTTAGGAGATAATAGGCTTTTGTATACTTTAAAAACCGAAAATTGCACCTATAATAATACCTATCGTCGTCTATAACCAGTGTAATTCTTTACTTTCATCGATAGGCTGAGCTTTTTAAAAAATTAAAGTACCCACTCCATGGAATGAATGGGTACTTGCTTTTCATCTTTTTGTCTTCTTGCCAGAACTTTGCCAGAATACTTAGCTGTACTTAAAGAATTTTATAGGTATTTAATGAAAATCTGTCCAACCTCCAACTTGTACCTATTTCTCTCAATTCTGCTTGCATCAAGGCTTCAGCATATATTTATGATCGTCATATAATGTCGAAATTGGTCGGAGCGACACGATTACACCGTGGCTGAAGTTGCTAATATCGCAGGGCATTCAAACATTCACACAACACTCATCTATACCACTCCTAGTCGCACTAAGATGATTGAAAAGGTTAATTCTTTATAAGCAAAGAGGTAGGGGCTAACCCTTACCTTTCTCCTGTTTTGATTGTAAGTTTTGATCACGATTCATTCCTTTGCTCTTTACTAGAGGAAAATTATATTTAGAACTGTTAAGTTATGATTATGACAATACCCTCAGGCTGATATAATATCTATCAAATGGTCAATGAAGGTACGTTTCACAAAAATTTTAAAACCTTATGATACCTATCTTTCGTTCAAGAAGCGTCGGATCACTACATTCTAAATTAACCATAAATCGTATCCAATAGTGTACCTTACGATACAATTCCGAGCAATCAACCTCTCCAGATTTACCTGCTAAGATATTTTGCTTTTTACCTAATTGAACATCTCAATTCAATTTTTCAACCCTATTCATATGTGTTAAATGGTATAATTATGAGTTAGGGTTTTAAGACGGGGTGGTAATTAATGGATTTTTCTCAGATGTCTAAAGAAGAAGTAGATGTTTTATTAAATTCAATAACCCTTTCAAAAGAAGAATTGACCATAATAGAGAAATTAGCATCAATATCAAGTGACTTTAGATTTATTAATAGTAATGACAAGTTATCGCTATATATTAAGATCTACAAATTAAGGTTTAAGTTATTTTGTCCAGTACCAGATATGGCTAGATTCTTTAATTTAACAAGACAATCAATAAATTGGAGATTAAAAAGGATAGGTTGGGAATATACATCTAAAGAATCAGGACTTAAAGCAGCCCAAAAAAGAAATTATAAAGAGATAAGAGCAAAAACAAGAGGTACTTTTTTGAATAACAATAAAGTGTATTTTGGTAGTAGTCTTGAAGAATACGTAAGGCAACAATTTAATATTAAATTAACTCAAAAATTAGCAGAAATTTCTGATGAATTAGATGTGATTGTTGGTGTAAATAATATTTCGATTCTTACGGGTGGTCATGAAGCCGACATACCGATAGTAATATTTAAAGGTAATAGCTTTTTAAAATATGTAATTGAGCCAGGTGCTGACTATTATCATAAAGATAAAGTTTCAGAGGATTTACTAAAACAAAAGGACTTAAAAAAGAAAGGCTATAAAACATTTATATTTGTTCTATGTGATGCAGTTTTTTCAAGAATAGATAGGGACATTGATTTTATTGTAGACCAAATAATTGAAGATGTATTAAGTTCTTTTCATTTAAATATAATAGAATTGGCTACTAAGAAAGAAACTAAAAAACATTCAAGAGGCGAGTTCAAACATTTGAGTTCATCTATCTACAAAGGCTTAACTACAACGAATGGCAAATGGGCAGTCAAGATCATGTATAATTTTAGAGGTATTTATCTGGGAGCTTATACATCAGAGATAGAAGCCGCACAGGTATATAATATGGCTTCAATATATTTGTTTGAGGATAAGGCAGAATTAAATGATGTTCCCGAACCATCAGATGATCTAGTTAGTAAATTCAAAAAGTTAAGAACTAAATTAAGGAAGGCAAAAGAAGATGACAAGAGACTGATGAAACAGTATAAAAAAAAGAATAAAGACTTATTGTAACACTATCCACGGGAGCGATTCGACAGCTCAGAGGGGCATCCTGTGGCTTGCCCATATTCCATCATCGCTTGACTGTCGCTAAAGTACCTTTATCCCTATGTTCAACTGGGTAAGTACCACTATAATTGAAAATATCGTCGTTGTCTTCGGTTGTTATAACGGGAGGTCACTAATAGAACACATCTAATCACTTTATTGCATCATTGAGCCATTTAAAATACCATTTTATCACGTTCAAACGGTGCTCTAATGCGTTGGAATTCTCTATCCGAGTAATTTTACACTAACTGATTTCTAACGCCTTAAAGCTCAATTATTATGAAGTAGCTTTTAAGGAAATCGGCTCATATCAATGCTTTCAGTGTCATGATGAGTTAACATTTTAGGTGTCAAGGTAGCTGATTACTACTCCAACTTAGATTAAGAAGTCAATAAAAAAATCCTCACCCTATTTAAAAAGGTGGGGATTTTGTATACTAAATTGTTAGTTAAGTCTTTTCTGTTTGACCGAATTTTTACCGACTACTTACAGATACTAATGAGTTTTTGTGAGTATTTAACTGCTTCCCCCACAATTCTCAAACATCCGCATTCTCGCCTGTACCAAGGCTTTAGGTATTTATATTCGCTAAATAATATCGTTATATGGTGGGCGTACTGATCTTGAACGAGAGACCTCTATACCCCAAGGTTTACTTAAACATTCCCTAGTCTTCAGTAGTCTTCAGTAGTTTTCAGTAGTTTTCAGTATCCACATCATAAATAGTACCATTTTCTCTTGTCGATATTGGTCTAATCATCCAGTTCCAAAACTTATAATCCCTTGGATAATCTCATCTCCATTAGTAATAATTTCACCTCCTAAAACTTCAGTTATTATTCCTTCTAAAGCAATTACCTCCATACTTTCAAGTGTTACAGATTCAGGCTCAATTTTATATCCTGTAAATGGTAGTCCATTAAATATTTCGATGTTTGAACGGAATGCATCTTTTTCTCGAACCTTAAATACTGCTATATTTTCTTCAATATCACTTATCTTACTTCCATTTGAAATCTCGTCAGAAATATCATAACAAATAAACTTTGTAACGACTTGATACGAATGGTTTATACTGCCTTTTAATGAACCTTTTAATTCAATGTATTTTGGCACTGAGTTATGAAGAACTACGAAATCAATTCCCTCGTGGGTATTATAATCTAAGATATCAAATGTAAATAAGCCTGGAAACTTAAAAAGTAATTGTATTAGTAGAATCATTGTTTCAGATTCTGAGTACCCCCCATCGCTTAGCTTTAATGGGACAAAGAATACTGTTCCATCTGGTAATACTATTTTCTTTCTACTTTTAGACCTCTTAAATCTCCTTTGAAGGTTTTTCTGGTCATCTCTGATCTTCTTTTGTATTTTTGCCTTATCTTGTTCCTTCTCTCTATGATTGAGTTCCATACTAACTTCAGGTTCTTCCAGAATTTCTTTGATTTTCAACTTGATTGCATCAATAATTTCTGTGTCCGTATTTCTAATTGAGCCTCTATTTGCAGTAAGTTGAAAACTATCACAGTCTATGAAAGCATGCATATATGAGTAACTACCTTTTCCTGGTAGCCAATCATCTACCCGTTCAATCGGAATTCCATCTTTACATGCCCATATTCCATAGCGCGTTTCATCCGTATAGTAATTCAGTTTATTTCCACGCCTCTTAGGGCTTTTCAAACATAGATTGTATTTTCGTTTAGTTTCAGTCCCTTCTAAATGAATAATTAGATTAAACTTTACCGCATTAGGACAGTAAATAGGGTTTTTAATCGAGCTAACCCTCCGCGAATAGTAATGCAAGGGGTCTTTTCCTTCTATGGAAGCTTTTAAATTCAACTGTTTTATATCAAAGCAATCTTGTGGAAAATAATGTCCAAAATCTAGCACTTCATACCTTTCATTTTCTAAATTGATAAACTTTAACCCATGTTCAGGATTTAAATCGTTATTGTATTCAAACTGAAATTCATCAAAATCAAGTCCCCTTAGATATAGTTTTTTCGTTTTATATGACTCATTTGGTTCTATTAGAGGTTTTATAGAACCAAAAATCGTGAACCACTTTATATAATCTCTAATCGAAAGGTGCTTTAATTTATACCATGTATTTTGTGACTCAAAAGAGAGAGGCTTTACTATTCTTAAGTAAAACCCTGAATTAATGCATATATCTGGAAATATTATATCAATGTCACCAACATCTAAAAATTTAGAATAACGCAACTCTTTATTTTCAGCTAACTGGGTAAGTGGCTTCTCGCAAATTACTGCCCACGAATCTTCATTTTCCATACATTTTGAGGCAATGACTACTCTTTCGGAATTGAAATATATTTTATCACCATGACCCTTATATCCGACCATTGCTCCATGTCTAACAAAATCATCTCCTATTTTAGTTGAGTTTGCAAGATCAAAAAAATGTTTAACTTTATCCCGCTCCAATCCTTGACCGTTATCTATTACTTCGATTATCAAATATTCTCTACCAACAGACTTTTGGATGTCTACTTTACAGATAATTGTATCTGCTAAAGAGTCATAAGAATCTTGCAGAGCTTCTCTAAATATCTGTAGCGGATTATCAAAATCGTTAATAATCTGTAGAAACTCATACGCTTCATTTACGCTTGCCTTTATATCCATTGTTATTTTTTTCACAAATATGGACACCTCTTTCTTTAATGATTGGAGCGACTAAAGATTAATTCATATTTAGTTATAATAATAAATAAAAACCGCCCCATAAAAACAACATAAGATTTAACTCATGTTGAGATTATATCACGGTTTCTCGTTGTTATCAATATATATTTTCCTTATTCTATAATAACACCCAAGTAAGCCGATGTCAATAGTTTTTTACCATATATTATTTCTATTTTGTTATGACATTTATATTGGCTTTTAATTAATGATTGCGACCCATTTATGTTAATAATGCTTCATTTGTACAGCATGCTAAACTACCTTGTCCATAAAAAGCACTCGTTGGCTATCTTAATCTCATATTGTATTTTCATATTTTCATTGCTCTAAGCCATTAATGGTTGCAAAAATACAATACAAGTCGACTAAAAATTATATTTATCTCATAAAACTATCTGAAATTTGACATGTATTAGTTCATAAAAATAATAGACATTAACTCCACTGTGTATAACTATTCGTTCCGATCGTATAAATATAAACATAAAGTCTTTACAATATGTGTTATTTTCGAGTTATATGTACAGGTATCGATACAAATCTTGGTCTAGAATTAATAGGAGATGGCTTTTTGCCATCCCTTTCCGTCTATATTGCTTTATCTTTTGCTATCAATTTATCTAGATCGTAAAACCCATTTTCATCAGTATGATCATTCCTATAACCCTTCTCATCAGTCTTTAGCATTTCTCTAATAACCACATCCGCATTCTTAACGAAAAATCCTTCGTGAACATTAACGTCAAAATGATTTAAGCTTTCCAGTGCTTCATTAATATATTTATTATTTTTGACAATGTGTATCTGTTCAACTGTTGATGCCTCAGGCTTAGTTTTTGTATCTTCCATAGGTTTTTCTTCAGAGGAAGTTACTTCAACAGAAGGAGTAGCAGCGGGAAGTTTATATTCTAGCGCTTCCTTTTGCTTCAATAATGACTCAAGCTCTGCTATTCTCGCATCTTTTTCATTCTCAGCATACTTCTTAGAGGCATGATTTATCTTTTGCTGAAGCTTCCTTTTCTGATTTGATGTAACTTTATTTGTCGGTATAAGATTCCTTTCTTTAACTTGCTCTTTTACATAATCATCAAATTTTTCGGCATCTTCATACCTTCCAATAAAAGTTGAACAATAATGCTTATCCGAGGTCATATAATTACTATTATATTTAATTAGGCACAAATCATCTTGTAATATCTTATTGTACTTCGAAATTGTTTTTGAATCATTCAGTAATTCTTTTAATTTACTTTGTGCTAAGAACCCAACTTTAGAATTATTATTGGATACTCTTCTACAGGCTATAAAATATCTGATTAAGTTGAACTTGCTGATCCTTTGATTCTTCAAGTATTCAAGGATTTTGTTTAAATCCTTATCATCAACTACAAAGTAACACTCCTCTGGTGGAGGGACTAATTCCACATAGAATACTCTGTTTTTGCTTATATCTTCTATGGAAATCGGCTCATAATGCAAATCATATATTTCAGTAATATATCCTTTACCCAGTAAACCAGTTATAGCATCTTTTATTATGGCTACTATTTGATGGTTGTTTTGGGTATCATATCTCAAATAATCCACTACCATTTGAATCGAACATACTCCTATGGATTTATAAAGCATATAGTTACGGTACAGAAACGCCAATACTGTCACTTCCTGATTTGAAATATTTAGATCATCATAAATAGAATTTGGCAGTTTGATAAAACAATCTTCTATTTCATTTACCCTCTTTCGTGCTAATCTTAGTAAATAATTAATAGTTACTACTATTTGCGTAGCAAATATCTAACTCTTTATTATATTTATCTATTTATATATATTTATCTATTTATACACTTGGATTTAAGTTTAAAATAAGTGATATGTCTTTTGGTTTACGGGGATTTAAAGTGATATATCTTAATATTTTAGGATATATCACTTATTCTTCCCTAAACGTTTTTATGTAAAATCATAATGCTTTTGGCTCACAAAAGAAGCTAACCTTCCCTGCCTCTTGGACAAAAGGATTTATTGGTGGACACGATTTCGCTCTTGCCTTATCAGCTTCAATCATTTCTTCAATCTTCCTAATTAAATTTTTTAACCTCAAGGTACGTTCAGGACAATTTTTCATAACGTAAAGTTCACATATTTCGCTATCCTCTTCTTTGACCTCTTCACATTCATCACGTTCGCCTACGAGATAGTCTTGATAACTCGGAATCCTTTCGCAAAGATATCCAGTTATACTGTTTAGAATCATTTTAATGTCATCCTCTGGTATTTTTATGTACTGATACAAATAAGGAAGGGAATATTTTAAGCGTTGAAGTTCTGCTTCATCAAATTCATTTGCCTTTAAAAGATCGTAACATTCCTTCCCAATTTTCTTATGTAAGTATAGGGAATTAATTATTATTTCTATCGCACATTCGTCCATATGTTTTAAATGTCCATATTTCCATTCTCTCAAAATGGCATTAACTGCAACTTGGCGTTCTGCTATATCTTGTAAGATCATTATTAGGCTTTCCCCTCTTTCAATTAGTTTGTTTGATTGAACTTAAACTCATAAAAATCGATTCCCATCATGCCACATGCTCCAATCGTCTTACAATGCTCAAGGGGGACTTGCAACCCTTTAATGCCCTCGAGTAAAACAAAACATCTCCATTTCGCATCGGTTCTAGTATTACTTGCAATGCATTATCGATCTCATCAACAGTTCCATAGAAGTTACCGTCTTCATCTTGATACCTGTCAATAATTACCTCGACAAACCTTTGAAAATCCCATCTAGCTAGGTCAACCTTAGAATCGTGATTTAAATCTTCAAAGTTACTAATAAAACCAAACGCTTCCTTTAACATCTTTTCAAGTTTATCCTTCGGAACATTGTTTAACGCTTCTACGTATTCCGCAAAGTATTTTTCAACCCATTGCGTTTGCTCATTAAAAACTGCCATTATTAATTCCTTCTTTCTTATGCATTTAATTGAAATATGAAGTTCATCGTCAACTAACTTATTACACTACGTGTTCTTTAATCGTTATAGGCAAACAATTTAATGTGATACATTCCTTTGCTCTAAGTCATTAATCATAAATGAACCTTCTGAAACGCTTTTTATTGTTTCAAGTTCCTTTTTCACATATTGGAGTTCAGATTTGTTAATTTTACACATATCCTCATATGCCTTTTGGTAGATTGCATAACCTTTTTCATAAGCATCCTGCATTTTCTTTAGTCTTACTAATTCTCTCATAGGATCATCAATCATAAATAACTCAAAGAACTTTTTTGCACTAAATAAAGCTTCGTGGAGTAGCTTTACATCATCACTTGTTAACATTTTGATTTTACAAATTAAATCTCGAACAGTTGATTCATTGAAACCTTCCATTTGGCAAAGTGATTCTTCAAGACCATCTTCATCGGGTATGGGTTCAATATACCCTTCTAATTCTTCTACTAAATTCGCTTTAAAGTCGATTTCCTCTTGGATAAACTCATCAAATACTTCCTTAGTTTCTGGTATAAGGTGTAGGGAATTAAGAATATGAATATCTTCTAGTGAAAAGAAACCCTTTGATTGACCATTGTTATACATCTCTAATACTTGCATTTATTTTTTCTCCTCGCTTTTCTAGCATCTTGATTTATGTACCGTGTGTAATCAAAGATTCAACACTCTTCTGTCAAATGGTTACTATTCTTGATCCTCATGTAGTACAATTTGTCAGTTCTTATTTTGATTAACTTCTAGCTAACCTTTGTGTTCCATGTGCTATGCTGACAGAAGATTGCTAACCTGATCGTAATTCGGGATTGGTTAATTCATCTCCTATTAATAGTTTCTAATCCTTAATCACCTCCTTTTCTTGCACCCATAATTCTTTAATCCACCTCCTTCAAAAGGCTTGCTCCCCAAGAACTAATTACATCATACATTACATTTTGTAATTATGCAATACACTTAAAGAATGTAATTATTCTCATTTGTTATTTGCATATTGTATTTATTTGTATTACAATATATACAACAGAGGGGGTTAATTAAATGCAATTTGGTCAATATATAAAAGAACAACGACTTCAATTTGGAATTTCGTCAAGAAAGTTATCTGAGAAAGTTGGAAAATCTTCGAGTTACATTTCCAGTATTGAAAAGGGACTATATAAGCCTGACTTTGACATGGCTCTTAAAATTTTCGAAGAACTAAGAATAGAAATTTCAGATGATACTATTCTTGATGTCTTAAGGGATTTAGGAATAGAATCTCCAAGAATGCCTAAAACAAAGTGGGACTCAAAATTAAAAGCAAGTCTTGAAAAACTAACCACACAAATGAAAAACCTAGACGCAGAACCTGATTATCAAGAATTATATGAAGATAGGCAGAAAGAACAAATTAGACTACTTAATTTTATAACTGATCAAATTGAAGCAGATCTCTCAAATTACCCACGCGACTACAAACAATGCTCAGAAAGTTCTGTCTTTGAACAAGTAGAAAAGTTTTTAACTACTTTTACTGGCTTAATGTTAACTAACGAAGAGGAATTATTCTATAAATTTTACGACCTCATGAAATTACCATTACACAAATTAAACCCACTTCAGTTTCAGAAACTAATCGACTATGCAGGCAATTTAATAGAATATGAGTATGTATTTGAAAGTGGAGAAAATTCCAAAACACAAAATTACCCTCACTATAGAGTAAAATATAAAGAAAAATAGTCAAAGAACCTAACTCAGTCCGTCGCGGGAGAGAGATCTAAAAACGCAACAAAAGAGAGCCTAAATTGGGCTCTCTTTTCTTTGAAACACATCGAGTCATATTTTAAATAGGTCATTTATATTAATCCAACTCTCATTCACCAGATTACCGATCCCTCGTTGACGGAGATTGGTTTCAAGTAGATCCTTATCTCACAAGGGACTTCTACAATCGAGAGTGCCTCAAACTCTTTGATGCCCTGAGACAATAATTTTGTTCTGAGTGATTACTACTGGCTCAATTACTTTGTGTATCGTGAAAACTCCTGCAAGGTTTGCGAAGGCATCTCTTCTTTTGCCCTTTCCATCAGGTGTTAGTACAGAATATCCCTGACTCCTGAGGCTTGACAGTATGCTACTTCCTGATTCAACCTTGTTGATTTGAGTCGTTGTTTACTACTTAACCATGCCCAATTATTCTTCCCCCCAAAGTAAAATGATACTTCTGGATAAAATACGTAATTACATTGTAAATAGCAAGTACACTGTACCCCAAATTCGCCCCCCATAGTACCCTTATTACTCTCTTCTGACTTACTAAATCCCGTTTTGAAGCACAGACTAGATAAATACAAAGCAAGCCTACTCCGACCAATTTGAAGTATTGGAGAGCATTACGTTCCACGAAATAGCCTGCTAATGGATTTCCTTCAGTTGCCCCATGTCTTATAGCAAACATTGTTGTATAGTAATCAACGATATTTAACAAACAAAAAATCAAAAGTAGTTTATATACGGTTTTCAGATGACTCCCTCCTAGTCATTCTTACTTGTTTAACAATACCGTTTGGTTTCTATCGTTATAATGACCGTATATATCCTTATACAGGAACTCTTTGAATTCCTGCTATATTTCACTAACTCCACAATTGAAAAAAACTCTTAATCCATTATTAGAAATAAGCAGTTTTTTAATCCAACACTTCCCACCTGACTGTAAGCTTTTCCCATGTTAGACTTGTGAATAGAGGTGGAATATATGTTTATTAGCCCAATGCTTCTTCACAAAGTGGATACCCCTTTTGATAATGATGACTGGCTTAGTGAGTTGAAATTAGATGGAATACGTTTTCTCTACTCTACTATGAGTGGGTTAAATTTTTATACTCGACATCAAAATGAAGTGACGGAGCGTTTTCCCGAACTTGTTACTGATCTGATTCCAAAAGGCACGATCCTCGATGGTGAAATTATTATTGCCGATGAAAATGGTAAGCCCGATTTTGAGGATTTAATGAGTCGGTTTCAAGTTAGTAGTCCAAAGCGTATACCAATTGTTTCTAAGGTTAAGCCAGTGACATTCTGTGCTTTTGATGTGGTTTATGCTAAAGGTAGAAAAGTGAGCCATCTACCCCTTATGGAGCGAAAGGGGATTCTTGATGAGATACTGCCCAAGGATTTCCCTCTAATCACTCAAGTCTTGCCTATCAACGGTAACGGGAAAGCACTCTTTGATTTAGTCAATCAACAACAGCTTGAAGGAATCGTCCTAAAGAAGAAAGATTCAACGTACGAATTTGGTAAGAGGTCAAATAATTGGCTAAAGGTTATAAACTACCAGTATGCAACGGTTGAAATTGTAGGGTTTAGAAAATCTGAATTTGGTTGGTTACTACAGTTTCCTGACGGTAAGTCAGCAGGTATCATGGAACTTGGTGTTCCTGCCGTTGCTCGAAAGGCTGTCTATCAGTTTGCTAAAATGGTAGGGAGTAAAGAAGATGATGATTATGTTTACTTCACTAAGGGTAGAGAGACATTGCAGTGCAACGTAAAGTATAGAGCTTTAACCGAGGGAGGGTTATTGAGGTTACCTTCGTTTGTTGAGTTTGCTAGTTAGTTTACGCTCCTTCCAAATTCTTGTAAACCACTTTCAAGATAATTAAAAACCAAATCATATGAACCAATCAATTATAATGGCAACACAACACAAAAAACGTCTTTAGACACGCATAAAACTTGTTTAAAGACGTTTAATCTATCTTCAAGGGTAAAACTATAAGGAATAAACATACAGGCTTAAACAAATCAATATTCAAACATGCACTTGGAAAAGAAATAACCCTCTCTATGGAGGGTCAATAATTCTTATTCTATCTTAGATTAAAGCTATTTAGAGGACTAAATTTTTGATATTGCCTATTTACACTTTCGTCATCAAATTGAAGATAAAGCTTGGTAACATCTAAACTTGAATGTCCTAAAATTCTACTAAGGGTTAGAAGATCGCCACCGTTCAAAAGGTAATACTGAGCAAAATTAGCCCGTAACCTATGAGGATACAATTCAATTTGTAATTTACTACCGATTTTTCTCAGTGTTCTTTCATATAGATTAATGGATAGTAAAGTTCCTCTATTTGTTGGAAAAAGGAGATCGTTCACCATATAACGGTCTTTATACTTAATCCAGTGTTTCAATTCTTTTTTTAGTTTAGGTGAAAAGAAAACGACACGTTCTTTTTTGTTTTTAGTGTATCTTAATAGAACGACTTGATTAATCAGGTTTACATCATCGATCTTAATATCTAAACATTCTGATATTCGACAACCTGTATCAAGTAAAAACAAGGTTACAATATAATCCCTATATTCATTAAATTTCGTTTTGTCAAATGAATTTAAGATAGAGTTGATTTCTTGTTCACTAAGTATGGCTTTGATACGTTCCGACCCCTTGAGAAGCTTGATCTTCTTCATAGGGTTCTTTTCAATTTCATCTTCGTCTTCTAACCAGTTGAAAAATACCCGAATATTTCTGACATAATTATTGATTGTATTCACACTAATAGGTTTTCCTCTATCTGTGCGAACCAACGGATTATTATTCCCTTTCTCAACCATACAAGTGTATTTCCCACGTTCTTGTAGAGATTTTACATAATGTCGAATATGGCTTTTGGTTACATCCTCAGCATCATCAATTACAAATGCCTTGTTGAGATAATGTGCAAATAATTTTAGAGTTGTTTCATAGGATTTTCGGGTTTTGGGTGACAGATTACGACTTGTGCAATACAGCATAAACTCTTCAATCTTGAGGTCAAAATTAGAATACTTTAACATAATTACCTCCCTGTCATACCAAATAACGTATGAAGGAAAGTGTTTAGCGAACAAAAAGTTTATTGGCTTTTATGAAAATAGTTTATAGCACTCTAAAGTTCTATTTCCACAAGTTTATAGCACTTGGCAAAAACCCGAAACCCTTGGTATCACTGGTTTAAGACACCTTACTCATAACTCTCAATTTATCTGCAAGGAGCGCTATAAATTCCGAGTTCGTAGGTTTTTGTCGCTCTATGTTCATCGAATATCCGAAAATTCGTTTAAGTGTATCCGTATGTCCACGTTCCCAGGCTAACTCTATGGCGTGTCGAATTCCCCGTTCTACACGGCTAGGTGCAGTGTCGAACTTTTTCGCGATACTAGGATATAGTTCTTTGGTTACGGCACCTAGCAACGAGACATCCTCAACCACCATCAGAATGGCATCTCTTATGTATTGATATCCTTTGACATGGGCTGGAATCCCTATTTGATGCATCATTGTTGTTACTTCGACATGAAGATTAAGGCCACTTCCGACTGTGGTAACAATGGGCGAAGCAGAAGAGGTATTCTGGGTAGGAGGAGTGGATGGCATATCCTGAGTTAATGAGCGAATACGTTTACTGAGTATATCTAAATCAAAGGGTTTAAGAATAAAGTAGTCTACCCCGAGCATCATGGCCTGATGAGTGAGAGACTCTTGTCCAAAGGCTGTTAGCATGATTATTTTAGGACGGTTAATCGTCGTCCGTGCATTGATTCTTTCTAATACCCCTAAACCATCTAAATTTGGCATTACCAAGTCAAGAATAATCAAATCTGGTTCTTGACTTTGAATTAACTCCCAAGCTTCTAAGCCATTATTTGCAACTCCAACTACACTCAAATCTTCTTGACCTTGGAGATAGTTCTGTAGCATTTGACATAAATTCCGGTTATCGTCCGCGACAATTATTTTTATTTTTTTGCTCATACTTTTAATCAACCCGCCTTAATTGTATTCCGGTCCACCATTCAGTGCCTTAAGCACTGATCTCGACCGTGCCTTTATTATACGCTAGGGGTGATGTCGAAATCGCAAATAATAAGGCAATTATAAAAAGGGGTTGAAATATGGCTAAACTCTTACTACAAAAGGGGTTTTATGGATATTTATGGTATTTATAATTATCGCAAAATAGTCTAATATTTTCTATATGATTAACTGATTATGAAATCATAATCGAATTGTTATGAAGACCATCGAGATTTATCATTATTATCAAGGCAATCTGTATTTACCTGATATAATGAACAATATTTTTCATTTAATAAAATTTATAGTGATATATTGAAGAATAGTAGCTATATTCTAGGGAAGAATAATCTAAGAATAATCTTAAAGTAGTTAAAGGAGGATTTATAATGATAGCTGCAGTTGATAAAGATGCTTGTATTGGTTGCGGAGCTTGCCCCGAATTTTGTCCCGAGGTATTTAAAATGGAGGATGATGGATTAGCCGTAGCCTATACTAACCCTGTTCCTAGTGAGGTCGAGGCATCGGCAAAAGACGCTGCTGATGGTTGTCCGACGGATGCTATACATGTTGATTAATAATAAATAGGTGAAAGCGGATGATTATTCATCCGCTTTTTCAATACCTTTATCTCGTGCCTGCTCGGCATATTCACGCAGTTCATCCAAACCAATTCGGTCAATAAGACGCCCTATCCTCTCCTGGGGTTTAGCATTTTTCTTATAGTAATCAATGACGGCATCCATAGCGGGAATTATTTGCTCTTTTTTTAGATTTTCTAAAAGAATATTCCCTTGTCTCGGTTTAACTCCGCCATTTCCACCGACATACATATGATAACCTTTGCTAGTACCCATCAGTCCTAAATCTACGGAAGCAGAATCCGAACATTTATTGGGACAGCCTGAAAGTCCAATCTTGAATTTTGAAGGCAATTGCATACCGTGATAACGCTTGTCAATATCCATGCCCAGCGATAAGGTTTCCTGTAACCCTCTCTTACAGAAGGTATCCCCTGGGCACACTTTTACACTTCGGACACATAAACCCACCGCATGTCCGGGGTCCATACCTAAGTCTTCCCAAACTTTAGGAACATCCTCGGGTTTAAGACCAACGATAGCTATTCGCTGAGCAGAAGTAACCTTGAGTGCTTGGGCATGGTATTTTTCAGAAACATCAGCAATTTTACGTAAAATATCTGGGGTCACAACTCCTGCAGGTATATGAGGTGCAATAGAATAAGTCTTCTTGTCCATTTGTAAGATGCCCCCAGCAGGTTGGGCTTTTGCCGCAGCCTCTTCAGACATTTCACCTTGTTCAACAGAATTTACTTTTTCTAACAACACATTTGGATCAATACTATGCATCTGTGCTGCATTAGCCAACGTTTCGTTAACTGAAAATGCGCAGCCTAGACAGTGTAATCCTAATTCCTGCATAGCTTCAGCAGTTTTTGGATTTGAAGACATAATGTCTTTTAGTTTCATATCTAGTGTAAATCGCATGGACTCATCTCCTAACCATGAATGAGCGCTGGTAAACAACGCGTGCATACATGTTTCTCTTCACCTTGGTGGACATAAGTTATTACAGGGGTTAATTCACTTGTAGTCCCACAGTTTGAGCATTCTAATTCAGGAACCTCTTTTTTCACGTCTGCCATTTGAATGACCTCCTTCTTGTGTTTATAGTTTAGCATTCTAAACTAGGTTTAAGTGTGACCGAAAACACAACTCAGTGTGTATTTACGCACTCAGAAAATATTCGACGAACTCAGTTTAAACCATTCGACGCTTTACTATACGGAGGCTAAGATTAAAGTATAGATTAAAACCATTATACCTGGGACACTAATCTCCTAGGTTTTTCAGAGTCTAAACATACTCTACTATACATAAGAAAACACGGTTTACCAGATGGTATAACCGTGTTTCTTACGATTTTCTTATGAAATTAAGAGGTTTATTTAGCCAACAAAAAGATAACTAACCCAATAGCTAAGTAGAGTATACCCACATATAAGCGCAACGGTGCTTCGCTCTTTTGAGAGCTTGAATGCTTATCAGTGTCAGGTCGGAACTGACCTTCCATCATGATCCCCCCCAATATACGAGAGGTCGTTGATCCGCTTTATACCTTTAATTTTCCAGCCTTTTTCGGTTTGTTCCAGATTCATAGAAAACATTGCCTTTAGTTCATCCTTTGATGAAGATGTCGTCCATGAAACCCGCACAACGATTTCTTGTGAACCGTCTGTATTAGGATTCATAAACTCCACTTTTTGTAAGGATAACAGAGGATCCTTGTTCATTCGGGTCTCCCAAGCTTTGAACTCACGTTCATCTAAAGAACCCATGGGCAAACTAAGCAGATCACTTGCTAGGTCAGTTTGACGTAAGTCCATCAACTTCCAAAACTGTTGGACTGTAGTTCTCGGAGCACTGCCATATTGAGGATCCGCTAGAGTCGATATCACTGCTTGAGGTGTTTTCAAGACAATTAGTGTCATTAGACAGACGAGTGATATCCCAAGTATCCACGCATAACGACTTTGACGCATAATTTCCCTCCTTGCTTGTCTCTTTATATATTCTAGGAGGGAAAAGTAACTTTAAGACCACTTTATCCAAAAACTTTTCTTAAAACATTAAGCACGAACTCAGGTAAACGAACATAGTAAATGCGCATAGTCTCTGTCCCCCTTTACATCCGCTTAAAATCCACACTCAGTGGTAATGTATGCAGACAAAGTCGCGAATGACCTCTTAAACCGATTGGTAATTCTTTACTGCATCTTCAAGTTGGGCAACCAGCAAACGCTCTTCTTCTGTATTGGCTGTGAAATAGAGACGACCGATAATCCCTGTAATAAGTTTAAGCACATCTTCTAACACCAATTTCTCTTTCATAGCCAATTGAGCACTAGTTTCGATCAAGGCAACTCCGAATTGATGTCCTACTCCATCCTTAATCATACGTGTACAACTCTTCCCTAAGAGCCTCATGACTAAAGACGCTTCCTGAACATCTAATTGACGAACTGCATCAATCGTAGTAGTTAACCCTTGAACCATACGTAAACCCACGCTATTCCAGCTTATTTGTTGATTATCCATTATATGTCCCCCCTAAGCATTCGATACCCGTGCCATACTATATGCTTAAGGCGAACTAAGGGTGAATAAAGAAAAATGGTTTGAGCCCACACACACACACACACACACACACGAAGACACTGTCTTCGCACGTATTAGACCTTCTTGCAGACACTGTCTTCGCACGTATTAGCCCTTCTTGCAGACACTGTCTTCGCACGAATTATAGCCCTTCTGCAGACACTGCTTTACATGATAACTTAGCGGAACGAAGACACTGTATTCGCACGGGTTAGCATAGCGTAAAAGTCGCAGACGCAGGCCCGCGGACTGTAAGAAAGGACCATCAAAGGTGCTTTAAGCACTTATAATTGTCACAAAAAGGAAAGAGCAGAGAAAGTCAAAACACCTTCCCTGCTCTTATATAATTCTTAAATCCTGAATCGTATCCACTCCTGAAACAAGACGGCGCACATGAAATGTACCGTCTCCCTAAACTCTCAAACACATTCACATCACTCTTTAAAGACTAGCTAAAACGCTCCAAAGCCAGGACGCAGTGTGACACGAGCGCGAGGTCTTTACGTAAGCAGAAAAGCAAACTTCCGTTTAAGCGACCTCAGATACGGGGCAGTGTACAGGGTCCCCTCCCGCCGTCCTGCAAGAAGGCTAATCCGTGCGAAGACAGTGTCTGCAAGAAGAGTAATCCGTGCGAAAACAGTGTTTTCGTGGGCTCCGGGGACACTTGGCCATCCATGGCCGGCGGATGTACACTGCCGCCAGTGAGCCAGGGACGGCTCATCTGGGGGGAACCCCGCTCCCTAAAGCCAAGAGCTTAAACGGTTAGTTTGCTCTGCGTCGTAAGCACCGAACGCTGTGTCACACAAGTCCCCTCTACTTCCCTAACTTAGCTACTTTAAACGTGGACACCATTAAGAATGCTAAGACCACCATGCTGATAAGATAGATATACCAAGGCAACATTGTTCGGAAAAACATTAAAAGGGCCATAAAACCGCCTGCAAAGGTAATAGGTACACCAACAAAATAAGTTGTAATATTCATCATATTAAATCGTGCTAAACGGACGGCACCACAAAGTGCAAAAACCGCAGCAATAACTAACCCAGCATACTTAACATAATCTGACTGAGGGTACAAGATTGCTTGATAAGTAAGAATAGCAGGTGCCACCCCAAAAGAGACCAGGTCGCTTAAGGAATCAAGCTCTTTACCAAAATCTGAGCTCACAGAAAGTCTGCGCGCGACTTTCCCGTCCAAACTATCCATAAGAACTGATAGCAGGATCATGGCAGCTGCTAATGTGTAAGCACCTTCAATAACCCAGATCAGGGCTAAAAACCCAAAAAGCAAATTAGCCAATGTAAATATACTGGGGATCATGCGTGTAGTAATAGGATTTCCCCTCACTAGACTTTAAACCTCCTCCTCAGCTTTTCTCTAGTTTATCATTTTCAGCCCGATTATAAAAGCTCTTCGTCTAAATCCCTAGTATATTCCTCAATTTTTCGAAATACTAAAGAATTCTCTCCACGAATATGCGTCTTGATTGGTAGTGATCCTAAAAAGAATCTTCCATAATATTTTTCAATGACCCTGTCATCAAGTAAGATTACTATCCCACGATCCCCTCTAGAACGTATTAGACGCCCAAAGCCTTGTTTAAAGCGGATTACTGCTTCAGGTAGTAAAAGATCACGGAAGGGATCCCGTCCTTGAGATTTAAGATACTCAGATCTAGCTTCGATTAAAGGCAGGGTTGGCGGCCAAAATGGAAGTTTAACTATAATCACACAAGATAATGCATCACCTGGAATATCGATTCCTTCCCAAAAGCTATTGGCACCTAACAGAACGCTTTTGGGGTTTCTTTTAAAGGCTTCAATCAAAGTACTGCGCTCGCCATGGATCCCTTGAGCCAGGGTTTCGATTCCCTTTCTAGCAAGAACGGGATTTAAGGATGCATGAGTTTGACGAAGTAAACTATGGGCTGTAAAAAGAACCAGCGTCCGACCGTTCATACGTTCTGCAACTTCAGCTATAAACTCAGAGAGTTCTAAAGCCTTCTCCTGATCGGAATTATAGACGTTAATACCCTTCTTTACGACGATTAATTGCATTTGGCGTTCATAGTCAAAAGGGGAGTCTACTTGCGCTGTTTTTGTTGTCCTTGGTAATCCGATATCTTGAAGAAAGTAATCAAATGAACTTGAAATGCTCAGCGTTGCTGAAGTGAGAACAACAGAGTCCAGACGCGAGAAGATCTTATCTTTAAGAATTTCACTTACTTCGATGGGGGATGTTTTAAGATATAATCTCGACGATTGTTCGAGCCAAGTAACTTGTTTAGGGTTATTTAGGTCAATGGCTTGTATTAGGGTATCTCCAAGTTCTTGCAATTCTCTTTGATGATTTGTTAAAGTGTATTTTAATTCTTCAATCTCATCTGCGTCCTCTCCGTTTAAGGCACTTGTTAAACTCTCGAGAGTGGTAAGCAATGCTTTGACTCTACCAACTAGGTTCTCGATTTGGACTATAAGCCCATTCCACCAAGGACTGCTTGTATGATGGGCTACAAATCGGAACGTTCGTTCCACTCCTAAAATCATCGACAACAACTCAAATAATTCTTTTGTTTGTACCAAGATGGTCCCAATGATTTCAGGTATCCCTTCCAACCGTTTCATAAATATATCCCAGGGTACAGAAGGTACCATATGGGTAAGTGCCTCGAGACGATGTTTGATTGTCCCATAGAAACTCAGTCCCGTGGGTCGATAAATGCTGTCTATTATTCGGGTGACATCCTCTACACTTAGCTCCGCACCAAGGTGATGTAGTGCTGTTTGATAGATCTGATGCGCTTCGTCAATTACTAAGTGATGATACTCCGGCAAGACATTATAGTCTGTTTTGAGATCGGAGAATAGCAGAGAATGATTAACGATTAAAACATCAGACTCTTCTGCTTTCTTTCGAGCTCTTAGCAAGAAGCAAACACCGGCTTTAGAGCATCTGCCTGGTATACAAGTTTCATTATCAGCACTAATACTAGGCCAAATCTCCATAAGTCCGGGAACCTTTGACAGCTCCTGGATGTCGCCAGTAAGGGTTTCTCTGAGCCATACAAGCATACTCAAAATCGATAGCTTATGTTCTGCACCTAAAGGCTCATGTGTACCTAGGCATAGCAGCCATTTTTTCAGGCAACAATAGTTATTTTTCCCTTTCAATACGGAGGCTCGAAATGAAAACGGCAACACTGCTTCTAATACAGGAATATCTTTTTTTTGAAGTTGCTCTTGTAGGGGTATCGTATGGGTGGCTATGACGACTTTTTTGCCGGTTTTTTTAGCAGACCATAGGCTGGGAATCAAATAAGCAAACGACTTACCTGTCCCTGTTCCAGCTTCAACAACAACATGATGTGAGGAAGACAATCCTTCCGCTATTAATCTAGCCATCGTCACTTGACCTGGTCTGCTTTCATAATTTGCTAAATTTTGTTCCAGGTTTCCGCCTCTGGAAAAGTTGTCAACAACCCAGTCAATTGATTGGGGAATAACTGCTGATGGTGCCTTGGCATACGAAAACAACCCCTCCGTTGAAGGGGATAGTACCAAATCTGTGCGAATTGGTCGATCTGGAAAGGATTGTATAACTTCTTTTTGTAAGTCTTTAAAAAAGCCATCCCTTACCCATCCCTCAAGAAAACCGTTTGCTTGGTTAAAAAAGCTCAGATCAAATTCTAAGCCCTTTTTCCAGCAAGCTTCGAAAACCAGCCATATCAACCATGCTTTTCTTTCTGAGTTTAATTTTTCTTCTATCCGTGGTAAAGAAAGCTTCTCTGCCAAGTATGTCAACTGATAGTGATGCATTGTTGGGAAAAAAATCCTAGCTAATACCAATGTATCCCAGATAGGTTGCTGAATTCGAACCTTGAACTCTCTTTCAAGGATCGATTGGGAGGCAGATATTTCGTGACTTATAAGAACTGTATCATCAAAGAAATCCATAATTCTTTGACGATGGTTCGTTTGCAGCGAAGCATGGCCGAGTTCTTTCTTTATATAATGATATGACTCTTGAATCTTTCCGTCTCGGATTCGGAGTGCAGCCAATTCTAAACTATCTTGTCCATCAGACTCCAAACCCCTTGTCTCGATATCAAAAATCACCATATCCTTGCGCACAAATGTTGACCCCTCTCTTGATATATTGTACACTATTTTTACGAAAGGGACCAACGAAAGCAGGATTTTACGGAATATATAGCGAATTAAATTCAAGTTTCGACTATCTTTAATTTAGGAAGAAGGATATCCATTGTTAAAACGGAAGATATCGATATTCGGACTAAGTCTCGGAGTTTTATTCACCAGTCTCTTCCTTAGCGGATGTTCTCCAAAACCCTTTTTAACACAAGAATGCACGTATTTAATCTTATCGGTTTCCCCTTCGGGAATGACTCAATCAGAATTAATTGAATTACCTTGGAACACAAATACGGCGGTTCTACAAAAGTTTCTCCTCGAGTCTTCGTTTGTCCTAAGTGATTTGCAAACACCGAGTTCCGTACAATCCTCGTCTAAAGCGCTACCCCAAAAAGTTACTAGAATTCAAGCTAACTTTCCTAAACCAAAGCGCATGAAATTTATTGTCGATAAACGCCCCTTAACCTTAGATATTCAATCCATACAAATAGAAGTTGAAGGCGCAAATGTAGGACAGGTTATCCTCAATCAGACAATAGTATTACAGGGGATTGATAACCCCAACCTTCAGCCTGCTTTTCATGCCTTGTACGAAGTGTTGCATAACAACGAAGCGAAATAGAAAGTTGCATAAATGCAACTTTTCTTTTTGTACTGACATCTATGAGAGGATGTTACAAAATTGTAAAATTCAAAGTATAATCATCCTCTCTGGAATTACACGGGGGAATTACACGGTCTTTCGTCAAAGACTTGTCATCGTTATATAATAAGCAAGGGCAATGTCATCCTGAGCGCAGCGAAGGATCCAGATCCTTCGCTGCGCTCAGGTAACGATTGGTCTTTTATTTTGTAACAGAAACTATGAGATAAGTTATTTTTTAAAGGGGAAACAAATATGATATTTTTGCTGGATAATCATGACTCTTTTACTTATAACCTCTACCAATACTTTGGCGAACTTGGGGAGGAGGTTATTGTCAAACGCCGGGACTCCTGTACCCTTCAGGATATTGAAGAACTACACCCAGACCTAATTGTTATTTCACCCGGTCCATGTACTCCTGATGAAGCACCTCTATCCCTAGCTGTTATTGAACGCTTTAAAGGGCGAATACCAATTCTGGGAGTATGTCTTGGACATCAAGCTATAGGCCAATTTTTTGGTGGAAAAGTAATCCGTGCCAAACAACCGATCCACGGGAAAACTGAACTCATTAGTCATGATCAGCAGGGGGTCTTCAGGAACCTTGTTGATCCTTTAGAAGTTACCCGTTATCACTCTCTCATCATAGAACGTGATACCCTTCCCGAAGATTTGAGCATAACAGCTGAAACAAAGGACGGCGAAATTATGGGTATTCGCCATATTGAATTACCTATTGAGGGAATTCAATTTCACCCGGAAGCCATCTTAACTCAATCCGGTCATGAATTACTAAAAAACGCCCTCCAAAATGCTAAGAGCTGGCAAGTTGAAAACGTTCCATCTCCCTGGTTCGTCAAGCCCCTCTCTATCTCAATTCCGCCTTATCTCTTATTTAGGGCTTTTAAAGAAGACCCTTCTCCCTTTTTCTTAGATAGTGGGAAAGGCTATAAGGAACTTGGCGCATATTCTTATCTGGGATCATCCCCTTTTTTAGAAGCTACGGCCTACCCTGGACAACTCGAAGTTATTTGGCCAAATCGTTCACAGCACGACTTAACCCCTCTTAAACGGTCTGAATGTCTGAACTTTCTTAATAAAACATATCATAAGTATCATGTTCCGCAAGCTCCTTTCCCCTTCTCCGGTGGAGCCGTAGGTTTTTTAAGCTATGACCTAAAGAATGAACTTGAGACCCTGCCTAAAATTGCTTCGAATGACTTGAACTTACCCCTATGGCGCTTTGCTTGGTATGATGGAATTGTTATTTACGATCATGCTCAGGGGAACTATTGGATCACAGCCTGCGGGATTGAGGAAGACGGAACCTGCCATCCAGAATTAGCTCATGAGCGAATAGAACGTATAGAAAAGACCCTCTATTCCTATGTTGAAGAGCATCCTGACATTGAAGCAATAGTTGATACTATGTCAACGCCTCCTCACTCGACCATTGAACCAAGCGTCACCAAAGAAGAGTATTTAGCAGATTTACAACGTGTTATTGACTACATCTATGCTGGGGATATCTATCAAGCTAATCTCACCCAACGTTTTTCTCTGGATTGGGAAGGAGATGCCTGGAATCTTTATTCTCAACTTCATAGACAAAATCCGGCCCCCTTTGCAGCCTTTCTCCCTTATTCAGATTTCCAAGTTCTTTGCAGCTCTCCGGAGAGATTTATCCGCATACAATCAGATGGAAAAATAGAGACCCTTCCCATCAAAGGAACGCGGCCCCGTGGAGAGTCTCCCTCAGCTGACCAGCAACAGGCAGTTGAACTTCAAAACAGTCCGAAGGATCGAGCCGAACTGACGATGATTATTGATCTGGAACGAAACGACCTTGGTCGTATTTGCGAGTTTGGAACGGTTAAAGTTCCTGATTTAATTAGACTTGAAAAATATCCAACGGTTTGGCATCTTGTTTCGACAGTTACAGGCCAACTTTTGCCTAGTCTAGAACCGAGTGATATCTTGAAGGCTGTTTTTCCCGGCGGATCAATTACCGGCGCTCCTAAAATTAGAGCTATGGAGATCATCGAAGAGTTAGAGCCTCATTCACGGGGACTCTATACCGGAAGCATCGGTTACATGGGCTTTGATGGAGCTTGGGACTTAAACATTGTCATCCGCACGATCTTGTTGAAAGACGGAAAAGCCTTTATTCACGCTGGTGGCGGGATTGTTGCAGACTCTAAACCAGTGGATGAGTACAATGAGACTCTAGATAAAGCTAAGGCCCTCTTTAGAGTCTTGAAAGGACGATTAAATGATTCCCAGTGAAACCTTATTATGCGATGACCGTCTAACTTTATTTGGATTTGGGCTTTTTGAAACTCTGCTTATCAATGACCAGGGTCCACTGTTTCCTGATCTTCATTGGCAACGCATGAACAAGGGGGCTCAGAAGCTCAATCTTTGTCTGCCGGATCAACATGAATGGTTGCACGGGATCCAGAAATTTATTCAGCAAACGTCTGGACCTGTCCCTTATGCCCTTCGTGTCACCCTCAGCGGAGGAGCACCTCTTACTAATCTTCCTTCCCAGATCCTATTTCACCGACGCCCTATTCCTTATACGCCTGCCCAGTATTCCTTAGGTATACGACTTCACCTTTTATCTTCCCCTCGTAACGAGCAATCTCCCTTGTGCTCTATAAAATCAACCAATTATCTCGAAAATCTCTTAGCAAAGGAAGAAGCTAATAGACTAGGATGCGAGGAGGGGTTATGGCTTAATACCCAGGGATATCTTGCAGAAGGTACGATGAGTAATCTTTTTTTTCTAAAGAACGGAGACCTCTACACACCTTCACTTTCAAGCGGGTGTTTACCGGGGACGCGTCGTCAACTTATTCTTGAAATAGCTGAGTCTCTGCAAATATCAACTCATGAAGGTTTATTTACACTATCTGACCTCTTATCCTCTGATGAAATTTTCTTGACAAACTCCCTCATGGGTATAATGCCAGTTCGCCAAGTTAACGATGTTAGTTTTTCAGTCTCCTCACCGGGTTCGCTCAATTCGGAAATGAGATGCCTTGAATTAGGATATAGGGAACTAGTTAAGTAAGCCTGTAGGGGAATTTCAAATCAAAAGGTCCTATGGTCATTGAACCACAGGACCCTCTTTTTTTACATCAATACTTTTCTTCAAGAACCTCGAACATTTGCGGGGTTGCTTGCTTAAAGGCGTTATTTTCTCCAACAGTATCTGCCCATCGTTCGTATGCTGAACGAGTTTCCCACTTCGAGAAAAGCATTATGTCCTTTGTATTGCTTTGTTTATTAACTGAAGCGAACTTAAATCCATCAATATCCTCTACAGATTGTATCCCTGTTCGAACATCTCCTAAAATTCGATCTGCATCTGGACCATTGAACGTATGAATAACTGTCAACATAGTATATGCCCTCCATCTATCCAGTTTCATAAATAACCTTTAACAGTTTATCCTGAACTCGACTATCAAATACTTATATCCTGAACTTTTAATTAGTCCATAGCATAATTTAAGGTATAACCTTTCGTTATGTTGTGTCAAAAAACCCCATCGTTTTATCGTTCATTTCATGCTATACTAAACTTAATAACTCCAAAAATCCAAATACGTCAGAAATCTCTGGTATTTACAGAGGGGGATTATTGATGAAACTCAATTACATACGAACCGATTTTCCAAACGGCCGTTCAAACATATTAATGCGGGATTCTGAATCTACAAATCCTGAACTAGTTCATTTTTTACTTGTTTTAAGTAATAAAGGAACCTTATGGGTCGATGTATTTTGGCCTTACGATGAAGAATCTGAAGGCTATACCCGTAGAATCTCAGAACAACAATTCTGGCAGACCTTTCGCGAATGGAGATTACAAGGTATTATTCTGGGAGACAATGGCAAAGTAGCCAATATGTTGGCAAGGAAGCATTTATCTCGAAAACGAGAAAAGGCTTAAGGAGAACCTAAGATACATGAATGAAAAGAAGCGGCAAAGCCCCGCTTCTTTTTTTAGTTTGTCTACAAGATCTTCCCATCGCTTCGTCAGCCAAGTTCTAGATATTGTCGTATAAACCTTCCCGCAAATTCTGTAACTGTTTTAGATGATCATGTTCATCTGCGAATATAGGATCCAAAACCTCTTTTTGGGCACTATCTAGATACTGTTCTGAGTATTGAACAGCTCTAGCTAAACCCTTATCCTCACCGTCATATAAGCGTTCAATCATTTCAATGGGTGGTGTCTCCCTTAGATTCATTAGACGGGTTTTCCAATCTGCCATAATACCTGTAAATCCTGCGCCTTCCTCGGCCTGCCCCCCATTCGTTTGAATATAGTATGCTATGCGGGTTGCATGTTCCTTATGGTCTGTGAGGATTGCGGTTAGATGGTTTCGTAATGGACTGTCAGTCAGTGTATCAATATACGCTTGATATTGTTGAATGGCCATATGCTCGCCCTTAAGGATCCTATTCAGCACTTCAAATGGTGTCATCATAGAGTAGCCTCCTGCATCCATATTTTCCTACTAGGGCTAGTTTGCGAAGCATTCAATTATTTATGTATAGTTGATGACAATCTTGAGCGAGATTTGGCTTTGTCTAAATTGTAAATAAACGCCAACAACTCTGCCACTGCACGATACAGTTGAGGTGGTATTTCCTTTGTGAGCTCAACCTGCATTAGTGCTTCAACAAGTGTTTCATTTTTCTGAATTGGAATTCCTTCAGAATGAGCGGTTTCAATGATTTTTCGAGCGATTTCTCCTGCACCTTTGGCTACAATTCTTGGTGCTCCAGTTTGATCATATATTAGGGCAGCCGCCTTATCTTCTTTTTTTAGTTGCAGCTTGTTCTCGACATCTCTCTTTTTCATCTAGAAACGTCAACTCCACTTCGACGAGATCCTTTTAAGAAATTTTGAAATTCAAGATTATTCTTAAGTTCTCCCACTTCGACTCTCTCTATATTAAAGCCCAACTTAGCAAACTTTACTCTAGTTTCGGGAAGAACCTCTTCTAAAAGTTGAGGAATAAATTGTAAATCTTGACTAAGAACACGACAGGTAAAGGAATCCTCATTAAAAAATGAATCAATACCAATTTCACCTAGCTCCTGAGTTTCTATCAAGATTGCTATACGACAGTGTTGTTCATCCATTTTTAGTCCCTTACGAGCGCTCTCAATAGCAATCTGCACTGGAATAAACTGTTCTTGATTTAAGAGGGGCAAATGAAGCAGCATATAAGCAGTATCCATAGCTCCTGTCTTAAACCACAGTTGCTGACCCGTTATTTTCTGTAGTAATTGAGCTAAGGGACTATTCGAATCAAGGTCTCCCTCTTGACTATGGATTGCAGCAAGCAGCCTGCCTTTAAAGGTTTCCTTTAGACTAGTTTTTTCCATCTCCTTGTCAGGGTGATCCATTTTAAGCATTTGTAGTATACGTTGCTCATAATTAAGGCCAAGTTTTCTCAAACTTGCTAAGAGTTTCTCGAATCCATGATCATCTGACAAGCTATCCCACTGAGGTATTGCTTTTCGCAAGTTCATTATTAATTCGTCCGTTAAAGTTGCCCCTTGCAAACTCCCCAAGAACGAACTGAAGACTCCCAGGTTTGAAGTCGGAAATGATTTTACCATAACTATTATTTCCTGACTATTGGGAAGTCCCCTTTCAGTTAACTGATGGGCTGGTTGTGGTGCAGAAGAATTTTCGGTTTTTCCAAGTAATGGTTCACGTATTAACAGTACGCCGCTCTCATTTAAATGCCCCACCTTGACCCAAAACTTTTCTCCTACCTGAGTCGAAGTTTCTAATAGAGCTGACATAGTTTGTCCTTTTACTCGAACCGTTCCTTCTCCCTCATTATGTTTATGTACAACTTCCACCAACAGTCGCTCCCCAATTTTGAACTTATTTAGCAGGGGTGCTTTAAGCGAACTAGGCGCTGATATACTATTAACATCCATCTAAACACACCTCACATGCGCCTATTCTATGTACTATCGTTTCCTATGTCGATTACCCTTTACGTTCAAATTTACGATAGTTTCGTTTTCAAGGGTTTTCTTGAGCTGTTTCATGGCCTTTAATGTAGAATGGTCTAACTGATCCGAGACCTTCAATACCTTATGGTCCTTTTGAACATAAGACGCATTAACATTACCCTGAGATCGTTCTTTCTTTTTCGATTGGGACTTTTGGGAGGAAGGCTTAAACTCTAGTTTAACCTCAGGTTTTGAAGATCCTTTTGATACCTTCTTCCTAAGGTCATTATTAGAGTTAGTTTTAGCACTATTTGCCGTTGTCGTAGGTAGATCGGGCGGAAATTCTTTGTTTACCCATTCCCGTACAAGTTCTGGGTATTTAGTCACAACAAAGGCTTCTTGGATGGAACCACTACTTTTTAACAATAGCTTGCATCCCGTTTGAGTTTCATATTTATAAACAATGCCTCTTTCTGATGACCGGTTTACATCAATAACACCAGGAATGATGTCTGTCACTTCCGCTAGACGGCTTAAACTCTCTAACCACTTTAATGCATTCTGAATGATACCGTGTTCACGTTTCAACTTATTCCTGCGATGTTTCATAATTTCCTCCGGACATTAGAAAACTAGGCTGTAGCGCTATGCCATAGGCACAGCGGACGACGTAGTTGCGCTGAATGACTATCACGAAACATTATACTTTCGGTTTCGTGCTGAAATATAGATGTTTTGCCTGAACCTGCCCTTCTTGAATATCCATAAGTCCGAAAGAAAAATATTGCTCACGTCGCTTATCCGTTGGAGAGCCAGGGTTAAACAGGAGAATACCGTTCCTCCATTCCATATAGGGGGAATGGCTATGTCCAAATACTATTATGTCAACTTTTGAATCCAAAAAAGCAAAATAGGCTCGCTCTGGGGTATCTTTTCCCTTTCCGGCATTGCCGTGAATTAACCCCAATTTCAGTCTCTCGCATTCTATGATCTTTCGATCTGGCAAGGGAACATCCCAACCATCACAATTTCCGCTGACCGCATGAATTGGAGCGAGGCATGCCAGCTCCTCCACTAAACCCATGTGGGTCAAATCACCAGCATGTAGAATCATGTCTACTTTAGTTAAGTGTTCCCAGACAAAGCCGGGGAGAGATTTGCCTTCGCGTAAGTGAGTATCGGATAATATTGCTATGTGCATCCTTATTCACCTCATTTTCTAGGTAGTAAAGGTTACTTACTAGGAAACACGGTCTTTATGACATGATAATAGGTATCTCTTTCAACTGCTTGTAGACCTAATTCATGAATCATGCCAATTAACTGCTGCTCGGTTTGCATTTGGGGACTTGTGGCACCCGCTGTGTGGTAAATTTTCTCTTCACGTACTACTCCGTCAAGATCATTGGCACCAAAGGAAAGCGCCATTTGGGCAACTTGAGGGCTCGATGAAACCCAATAGGCCTTGATATATTTAAAATTATCTAATATTAGTCGAGCAACTGCTATTACTTTTAACGTTCGAAAGGCACTCGCCGGAGTTAGATTTTCAAATTTAGTATTTTTAGGATGAAACGCTGTCGGAATTAAAGCCATAAAGCCTTTTGTCTCATCTTGCAAAGCCCGCAAAGCTAAGAGATGATCAATCAATTCCTCATCTGTTTCAATAATTCCATAAAGCACATTTGCATTAGTAGGAATACCTAGCTGGTGAGCAGTACGATGAATCTCTAACCAACGTTCTCCACTTAGTTTTCCTGGACAAATAATCTCTCTGACTCTTGGGCTGAAGTTCTCTGCTCCTCCACCGGTTATAAAGCTTAGCCCCGCTTCCTTTAGAGTTTTAAGAATATCAAGGACTGGTAAATTCTCGATCTGGGCAAAATAATCATATTCTGCCGCTGTGAAGGCTTTCAAGCTAACCTGAGGAGCCCGTTGCTTAGTTTTCCTGATCATATCTAAGTAATAGGTGAAGGGGAGATCCGGATGTATCCCACCTACGATATGTATCTCTGTAACTCCTTGATCCGCAAATTGTCCAGCCTTATTGACAACTTCTTCAATTGTCATAGTGTAGGATCCTTTTTCTCCAGGATCTTTAGCAAACGCACAAAGTCCACAGCGTACCTTACAGACATTTGTATAGTTAATATGGGCATTATTATTATAAAAGACCTGATTACCCGTTATAGCACGTTTTTGCTCGTTCGCTAGATAACCTAGGCCTAGTATATTAGTTGTTTGTAAAAGTTCTAAACCATCCTCTCGGTTTAGCCGTTGTTTCGAAATTAGTTTTGAATATACCCTTTCTAAACCTCTGATTACTGGATCAAATTCCACTTATGGACCCTTCTTTCCTGAAATTGTTACTTATTTTCATTATAACATAATTCCTGAAATTCGAGAAAAGATATAGAAAAGAAGTCGAAGGTGTATAAATAAAGGACTGAGGCAAGTTAACTTTACCTTCAGTCCGTAATTAGTTTTAGTGATAATGCTTCATGGCTTTACGCTGTCGCTTAATTGCTTTGCGCACTTCATTTGCTACACGCCAAGTTTCGGTTTGGTGAGGAGTTATTAACTCTACTCGTCCAGTGCGTTTGTCGATTAATATATCAACAGTAGGTTTTCGCCCTTCAGTTTTCTCTTCCCCAGGGTGCAAGATATCAATTCCTATTTTGTTTTCATCATATTGTGGAGGAACCAGGTAGTTCAATACCTCTTCGGTGGCATCCATTAATTCCCCGACTTGTTCTTGAGGATAACCTTCCCGGAGTAAAATCTCCCTCACCTGTATTAAAGGATGGTCTAAGGTGAGCAGCATCTGGGCGCGCTGTACCAAATTATAATCGATGTCCATGACGCCACCTCTTTTGTTTTATTTTTGCGATACTTACATTTTCCCCTCATCCTTTGTAATGAATACTGATACATCTTAACGGAAATGGCTTAATTCACCATCATGGAAATAACTGCTATAGGAGGATTAACATGTCTAAATTATTATCATTACCATTTTTAATTGCTGCTGTATCGGGGGTTGCTATGGCGGTTCAGGGAACCATAAACTCATCCTTAAGCCAAAAAACTTCTTTACTTTCTGCGACACTCGTTGTCCATATTATCGGTACACTTGTCGCTTTAGTCACTGTATTAACTAGGCGAGTACCCCTAATAAAACAGGATTGGAGTGCAGTGCCTTGGTATCTTTATCTTGGGGGTGTATTAAGTGTCATCATCGTCGGCCTTGTTGCAGTAAGCATCCCGAAAGTAGGAGTTTGTAATGCCACAACTGCAATCATCATCGGGCAAGTCAGTACGGCTGTATTAATTGATCATTTTGGATTCTTTGGTGTGACAAGGCTTCCTTGGAGCCCGTGGCAACTTCTTGGTATCGGCTTTTTTGCAGCAGGCGCAAAACTTCTCTTCCGTTAAGGTTTGGTATTATTGCGATTTAAAATTAGAGCCATATTTGTAATAATGGCATAAATCTCATCACTGACAACATACTTACGTATTTGCCCATTGGCGGACAGGATAATCGTGGTTTTACCTGATGCATTTTGATCACTTTCTATCAAGCGCTGCAGGTACGCATAGGCATCACTGCTCACGGACATTTGCTTAAATTCACCGTCAGCAACAAAAATCACCCAAAACCCTGAGGAGACTTCATTATTACTATTACTATATAAGGCATTGGATACACTGGAAAAATCTTGGCCCAAGAAATTTTGATTATCCGTAAAATCAGTGTATGGATTTAGGGAATTATTTAAAGTATATTGATCATTTAGCGTACTAGTTTGGGTCACAGGCTCCGCAAGATGCGAGTAAATATCTTTAAAAAAGTTTGGGAAAAGAACATAACCAACAACCCCAATAATTAAAATCCAAAGGGCGAGGGCCTGCAAATCCTGCCATATTTCATTGCGTGGTGGTCGTCCCCAGGTATTTGACATTCCTTTCCCCTCCAATATTCATTATTAAGTTACTATGACAACCAATGTCCCAATACATGTATACGTACACTGTAATAAAGATATGTATAACTTGCATCTGACAATTCCAACCTCTACAATAAGAAGTGAGGTGGGGAGTATGGATCTGCTTCGACAAAAATTGACCTTGTTACCGGATAAACCAGGGGTCTATCTAATGAAAGATAGTCAGGGACAAATCATTTATGTCGGTAAAGCCAAACTATTAAAAAATCGAGTAAAGTCATATTTCACTGGTTCACACGACGGAAAAACCGCCAAATTAGTTAGTCAGATCACTGATTTTGAATATATTATGACTGATTCAGAAGTTGAGGCCCTTGTCTTAGAATGCAACCTAATTAAAAAGTACAACCCGAAATACAACATTCTATTACGGGATGATAAAACCTATCCTTACCTAACGATTACAGAAGAAAGCCATCCTCGAGTGCTGGTTACCCGGCAAATAAAAAAAGGCAGCGGTAAGTTTTATGGACCTTACCCCAATTCGACTGCCGCTAAAGAGGCTGCTCGTTTGCTCAATCGATTGTTTCCTTTTCGCAAATGTCGCCAAATTCCCTCTCAACCTTGTCTTTATTATCACCTAGAACAATGCCTTGCTCCTTGTGTTGAAGAGGTTTCTCCCCAGGTGTATGATGGAATGCGCAAAGAAGTATCGTCCTTTTTAAAGGGTGATCAAAATGGAATTCTTACTCTCTTACAGGAAAAAATGCTCATAGCCGCTGAGGCGCTTCAATACGAACGAGCCAAAGAGTTTCGTGACCTAATCGAAGATTTGAAACAGCTTGGAGAAAAGCAAAACATCACACTCAATGATTTCATTGACCGTGATGTGCTGGGGTACGCAATAACTACTGATCAGATGTGCATTCAAATTTTTTATTTACGTCAAGGTAAATTACTGGCCCGAGATAGCTTTATCTTCCCTTATTATGAAGACCCAGAGGAGGCTTTCATTTCTTTTGTTGCTCAATTCTATATCGAACGTGCAGTATGGCCCAAGGAGATTTTGCTTCCGTCTATCGAGTCTCTAGTCTTATCCAAGCTATTTCCAATTAACGTACCACTGAAAGGCAAGAAGCGAGAATTGATCCAGATGGCAATGACTAATGCCCAGACCACCCTTCACGACCAAATTACCCTTGAGGTAAACCAACAAAATGATAACCATCAAGCTTTAGTAACACTTGGGGAACTCTTAGGGATCCCATGTCCCAGCCGCATAGAAGCTTTTGATATTTCAAACATTGCAGGGACTCATACCGTTGCCGGTATGGTACAATTCGTCGAAGGTAAACCTCAGCGCAGAGGATATCGTAAGTTTAAAATACAACCGATGGAGACATTTGATGATACTGCTGCCATGAAACAAGTTGTTCGGCGCAGATATGCAAGGCTAGTTTCGGAGAAAGAACTTCTTCCAAATCTAATTTTAGTTGACGGTGGTAAGGGGCAAATCAAAGCAGCTTTAATGGCTTTAAAGGAATTAAACCTAGTAATTCCAGTTGCTGGAATGGTTAAAAATGACCGTCATCAAACTCATGGGCTTATCGATCAGTCTGGGACTCAGGTCCCTTTAACTAGAAACCATCCTACATTCTTTCTGCTCAATAGAATTCAGGACGAAGTCCATCGTTTTGCCATTACTTTTCATAGACAACAGCGGGCAAAAAATATGACCCTCTCTGCCCTTGATAACATCCCGGGTATCGGACCAAAACGCAAACAGAGCCTATTACGTCACTTTTCATCCCTTGAGGACATTCAGCAAGCAAGTATTGAGGAGCTTCAAGCAGCCGGACTGCCTCAAAACGCTGCTACGACCATCCATGAATACTTTTGTACAAATTCTTTAAAGGAAGACCATAAGGGGGGACTCCGTTGATCCTAAACTATCGAGTGGAATTATGTCGTAAGTGTTACTTCAAACGAACTCGCAATTGCTCATTAACGGATTATTATATTCATAATTCGTCATACTCCATAACTAAACCAGGCGGCGAATGTATAAAATTCAAACCAATCCCCTGGTTACCGCTGCCCTGAAAATAAGTTTAGGTTAATGTCATCCTGAGCGATAGCGAAGAATCTAGATCCTTCAGTCGTGCCTCCTTCAGGATGACACTGCCCTTGAGTTGCTGCCGCAAAGCGACATAGGGGTCTTATAGTAACAAAAAGTACAGCAAGAACTCTAAAAAGTCCATGCTGTACTTTTTTCTTCAAATAGGTTCAGCCATAATAAATACCGTCCTAGTTAACGCGACGAGCGCCAAGATAACGATTTGCATAATAGCTATCACTAAGGCTTGTAGTACGAACGCCGCTATTGGATGCATGAATAAATTTACCACCGCCGACATAAATGCCAACGTGTGACGCTCCCTTAGCATAGGTCGTAAAGAATACTAAATCACCTGTTTGTAGTTGGTCCTTCTTAACACTTGACCCCACATTAAATTGCTCTTGAGATGTCCTCGGCAAGGAAATACCTGAGCCCTTAAAGACATATTGAGTATATCCCGAACAATCAAAGCCTCTCTTGCTGGTTCCTCCATAGACGTAAGCTACACCTTGAAGGCTTTGAGCATTATCTACAAGGGTAGAGCTGCTTGAACGAGATATTTGTGGCTTTGGTGTGGGTGTGGGTGTGGCTTTTGCCTTTGGCTTGGGTGCAACTGCAGTTGCGACTTGAATTGGTTTTGTAATGCTCTTAGTAGGTTGTTCTTTTTTCTGGGTTTGGACCTTTATTGTAGGTTCAGCTACTATTTTTGCAACAGCGACTGGATTTGGAACTGATTCTTCAGGTGTGGCTGTATTTTCCACACTTATCTTCGTTTCTACAGGGTTAGGGATCCATTGCATTTGCTTGCGCACCGTTTGAGTATAAGTTTCCTTGGCCGAAATAGTAGAAGCTGTCAGCAAAGGCTTCAACGCGGTCTCACTTTTTGTTGAATTAATCTCATTTGAAGCTAATGCCGGTAAGCTACTAGCTAAAAGCAGGCCTGCTAAAGAAACGCTTCCCAACCACTTTCGTGTAGATGAGAAAACTACCAAGGATTTGTCCACCTTTCTTAGCTTACGAGGTTAGTTGACGGATTCGGGCAGTAGGTGTTAGCCCTACACGTGAAAGGCAACGTGATTCACCCCAAAATAATCCCCCGCTCCAAAGGATAGGCTTTGGATTCAGCTCTTACTATAAATAATAATATTCGAGACAAACAGAAAATGTCCTGCATTTTAGTTAAGGTAATTAATCCCTTTATATAAGAAAATCCCCATTTTTACGAGGATTATCACACCTTAAATCCTTCTAGGGGTAAGAACCTGCACCCTCTTTTATATTGCTATGGGGTTGTCCACTCAAAACCCCTATAACAGTGTATCCTTATTTGGACGATACATTCATCCATTATATTCCTCAGAGACCATTTCTATCCTCTTCTTGATGTCCAAAGCCACAGCATTAGGCTCCATTTATCTCATAAAGTTATAAGTATTAAATTGGCATTCATATAGAGGTGGCCGGTTAAATAATAAAAAAGACCTCCTTAAAAAGAGGTCTTTTCCCTAAATCACAATAAAATTGATTAGTTTGTGAGACTGATAATCGGCGCTGGTATTCGCCCTCCACGGCGAACAAACATGTTTGAAGAATAGGGATGGATGGCAATGACTGGTGCTCCTCCTAAAAGCCCTCCGAATTCTACCCGATCTCCAGCCTTCTTACCGATTGCAGGGATCACTCGAACGGCAGTTGTTTTCTTATTAATCATCCCTATTGCTGCTTCATCCGCAATGATAGCCGAAATCGTTTCTGAACTTACGTCACCTGGCAAGGCAATCATATCTAGACCAACAGAACAAACACAAGTCATGGCTTCCAACTTATCCAGGGTCAATGCTCCTTCTTCGACAGCCCTTACCATTCCTGCATCCTCTGAAACAGGAATAAAAGCTCCACTCAACCCTCCAACATGAGACGAAGCCATCGCTCCTCCCTTTTTAACGGCATCATTGAGTAAAGCCAAGGCTGCTGTAGTACCATGTGTACCGCATCGTTCAAGTCCCATATTCTCAAGTATTTCGGCAACACTGTCTCCTATAGCAGGTGTTGGTGCCAAGGAAAGGTCTACAATTCCGAAAGGAACACTTAAGGACTTCGAGGCAGCACGCCCTATTAACTCACCCATACGGGTTATTTTGAAAGAGGTTTGTTTAATCAGATTAGAAAGCTCGCTAAAATCTGCTTCTGGATATTCTTTGACAACCTTTGCTACAACTCCTGGCCCACTTACACCGACATTGATAACACAATCCGGTTCTCCTACGCCGTGAAAAGCCCCTGCCATGAAAGGATTATCCTCTGGTGCATTACAGAAGACCACTAGTTTTGCAGCCGCTATACCATCACTGTCTGCAGTAAGTTGTGCCGATTGTAGAATCACTTTACCCATTTTAAGAACTGCATCCATGTTGATTCCTGCTTTAGTAGATCCAATATTCACGGACGAACAAACAAATTCCGTTTCACTTAGAGCTTGTGGGATAGAGTCAATAAGTGCCCTATCTCCTGCCGTAAATCCTTTTTGAACCAGGGAAGAAAAACCACCGATAAAATTAATGCCAATCTCACGAGCAGCCTTATTTAACACCTTAGCGATCCGCACCATTTCTTCTGAGTTCATTTGTGCAGCGGCAATCGCTATAGGAGTAACTGAAACTCGTTTATTAATAATAGGAATCCCATAACGAGCTGAAATTTGCTCACCTACGGTCACTAAACGCCCTGCATTTTTGGTGATCTTGTCGTAGATATTCTTTTCCATTTTAGCAATATCTTCTGAGCTGCAATCAAGCAGACTGATCCCCATGGTAATGGTTCGAATATCAAGGTTTTCCTTATGTATCATATTAATCGTTTGTTGTATTTCTTCTTGTGCGAACGTAATAGTCATGATGCCCTCCACTATTCCTTTCTTAAATACTTCTTGAGTATCTTTAGAAATTACTTCTGGATTTCAACTTAGATACGATGCATAAAGGTAAATATGTCCTCGTGTTGAACCTTTACCTGTAGCCCCTTCTCATTTCCCTCTTGTTCCAGGGAGACTGACAAATCAACAAGTTCTATAGAAGAAGGTTCTAGGTCAACTACCATGATCATGGTAAAAAATTCGTTCAAGATAGTTTGACTGATGTCCAAGATGTTCACGCTATATTCTGCGAGTCGCCCTGAGACCCATGCGATAATTCCAATCTGGTCACGACCTAATACGGTAATAATTGCACGATTTGATGCTTCATTTTGTGGCATAGCCATAGATCATCCTCTCTTTGTATACGTGTGTATCATTATGGGGATTAGACTAACATATTTATGAAGTATACTCAAGCATAATAAAACTTAATACAAAATGCATTCTCGGTCCATATGGTCATATTGACGAAAAAGAGAGCTCAATGTGAGCTCTCTTTTAGAGATTCATTATGAACAGCTTCCGCCGCAACTATCGCCGCAACCTCCGCCAGACTTTGCCGTACGAATTTCAAATCCACCACCCTGGCTGGATTCGATATAATCAACGACAGCCCCTTCTAAGTAAGTAGTAAGTTTTTTATCCGTTAGTATAGACACACCGTGCTCTACATCAAGAATATCTTCATCTGTTTTTGACTCTTCCAGAGTCATGCCGAAATTCGGCCCACCTCAGCCAACGCCTACAAGATAAAGGCGAAGAAATGCATCTTCTTTATTTTGATTTTTAAGCACTTCTTTAACTTTTTGGGCTGCTATTTCCGTAATATTAACCATTATCTTCACTCCTTTTTAATCCAATTCATCTTAATATACCATACTTATAGTTTTTTTAAAAGACAATCTCATAAATACTACACTTTTAACCATTAGACTTCTTTTCCATTAGTATTTGGTTGAAAGTCCATCCATAGCCTACGTACTTCAACTTCAATACTTGCAGGAAGGTCTTGTGATAATCTTTGCCATTGTTTCAATTCTCCCTGAATTATCTTTACCAAATTTTGTCCATCTGACCAAGCAATAAATGGTTTTGGTTGTGGACTAATCAGGGTATGAACAAATCCAAGAAAAATAACAAGAGTTAATAACCGCCAGAGCCAACCCATTAGTTTGATTCATCCTTTCAAGCTTTTATTCACTCACTAAAATTAGCTTGTCCAGAATCAGATAATCTAAGTCCTTCAGCATGAAGCTCTTGCCAAAATCCTTCCATGTAAAGAAATAATGGGTCAAAATATCCTTTAGCCGTTTGCGTAAATAAATGGTCTCTATAGGTTCTAATCTTTTTCTGATAAAAATCTTCACAGGAGTTTTCACCGCTTAAAGTCCATCCTTCAACTCCAGCCAATGTAAACAATCGCCCTATCCCTATGGCTCCTACAAAATCCAATTTATCAGCATCGTACAGGATTTTTGCTTCAAGAGTCTTTGGTTCATGCCCCGCCTCGCGAGAATGAGAAATAATCGCTTCTTTCACTTGCGTCACTACATCCTCAGAATACCCGTTTTTTTGCAAAATATTCACTGCTAAACCCGCACTACTTTCAGCATGTGTTTTTTCTACGGCACCTGAACGACCGATATCATGCAGAATTGCTGCCAATTCAATGACAGTTGAATCTGCTCCTTCAGCTTTCGCTAGTTTTTTACCCCATTCTCTAACTCTCAAAGCATGGTCTAAATCATGAGCACGATCTTTTCGAGCATAAAACCCCTGAGCCACCTGAATTATTTGTTGAAACCTATCTTGTGAAGCTATAGTTTCCATACAATCCCCCCCTCAATCCCCCCTTGGGGTCTGACCCCCACACAATGAGACACAATTCAATAGGACCAAAATATCTCACTTAATTCAGAAGATCCTCCAACTTATCTACTAGACCTGCAAAAACTTGCAAAGCATCCCGAACAGGGACAGGTGTCTCCATATCTACGCCCGCCTTACGCAGTAATTCAATGGGATAGTCCGAACTTCCACTACTTAAGAATTCTATATAGCGAGCCACTGCTGGTTCACCTTCTTCAAGAATCGCTCGAGCAAAGGCAATTGCCGCAGAGAAACCTGTGGCATATTTGTAAACGTAAAACGCGTTATAAAAATGGGGTATACGCGCCCATTCTAAGGCGATTTCTGGATCAAGGACAACCTCTTGTCCGTAGTATAGTGCATTTAATTCACGGTACATTTCCGATAGGTTGTCGGCAGTTAATGCTCCACCTTCCTCAACAACGCCATGGATCTTTTTCTCAAATTCGGCGAACATAGTCTGCCTAAAAATAGTTCCTCGGAACTGCTCAAGATAATGGTTAATCAAATAGGCTAGAATTTTAACGTCTTTTGTTTCTTTTAAAAGATGTTCCATTATTAAGGATTCATTTAATGTTGAGGCAACTTCAGCGACAAAAATCTTGTATCCTGCATAAAGATGGGGCTGTTGGCGATTCGATAAATAGGTGTGTAAGGAGTGTCCCATCTCATGTGCAAGGGTAAACATAGAATCCAACGTGTCTTGATGATTTAGTAAGACATAGGGATGCGCTCGGTATGTACCCCAAGAGTAGGCTCCACTAGTTTTGCCTTCATTTTCATAAACATCAATCCACCGTTTTGAAAATCCTTCGTTTAAGATACTAATATAATCATTTCCAAGTGGTTTTAGCCCTTCAAGAACCATATTCTTTGCTTCTTCATAGCTGATCTTCATGGTAGTTTCCGGGACAATTGGCACATAAATATCATACATATGTAATTCATCAAGCTTTAAGATCTTTTTGCGCAATTGAACATACCGATGCATATGGGGCAAAAATTCGTGTACGGTATCGATGAGGGAAGTATACACCGTTAAAGGAACTCGATCATCATCTAAGGAAGCCTCAAGCGCCGAAGGGTAATTCCTAATCTTAGCAAAAAAAACATCAGACTTTACACTCGAATTTAGAGTTGCCGCCCAGGTATTCCTTTGCTTATCATAGGTGCTATAAAGGGTTTTGAAAGCTGATTTTCGCACCTCCTGCTTGTGACTCTCCATAAATTGTATAAAATTACCTTTTGTTAATTCAATAGACTGACCGGATTCGTCAATGATATTTGGAAATTTAAGATCTGCGTTATTAGCCATGGAAAAGATCGCCCCTGGAGCCTCTGCCAATTCTCCAGCTTCAGCTAATAATCGTTCCTCTGCAGAACTGAGAATATGTTCTTTCTTGCGTAGGATATCATCCAGGGCATGGTTATAGAGTTCCATTTTGGCTGAATTTGCGCGGAATTCCTCTAGTTTCCCCTCTGGCATTGCTAGTAATTCTGGAACCACGAAAGATGCCGCACTACTCACCTTAACGGCTAGAGCTCCCGCTCGATCAGTTAGGGCTTGATAGTTGGCATTCCTATTGTCCTCATCCCGACGCATACGAGCGTAAGCATATACTTCTGCAATACGAAGACTTAGATCATCCATCCACTCAAAACACGCTATTAATGTATCCGCGTCATCAGCTAAATGACCCTGAAATTTCATTCCATCGGCTAGGAGTTTTTCGACTAGAACAAACTCCTCTTCCCATTGATTATTATTTGAAAAAATGTCTTCTAAATGCCATTTATGAGCATCTAAAATCTCTGCTCTGGACTTTAGTCGTTGTTGTTCCACTAATTTACCCCCCTAAAGTTTTACCTATCTTATTATATACATCCAACTGTAAAATTACTATTTCCTACGATATTATAAGAGTATGAAACTAACCAAATCATAGGAAGCAAATTATTGTAAACATAGCGAAGCAGGCAGCGTACGTTCCACTGCCTGCTTCACCTTGTCCACTATCCCCTTTAGAAGGTTCCCCAACCTTCTAAACTATATTTTACTCGATCCTTGCGCCCTATGCAAGAGTGTTGATCAAGCACTTTCGACAATAAACTTGCCGATAATCTCTATCTGTATTATGATAGTAGAAATATATTCAATATTCATCAAGTGTTTACATAATCGTATCAATTGCGTCGCAAAAACTTGAGGGCAGACCTTGAGATTCTGACTCGTCCCTTAAATGGATGGGACAGATCTTTTTTAGTTAGGGAGGATACAGAATATGAAAAAAATCGGCTATTTAGGACCAAAGGGGAGCTTTTCGGAAGAGGCACTTCACTTATTTCTAACCACACAGTCTGAATTTATTGATTCACCCCCTGAGCTTATTCCCTTCTCTACAATACCTCGTTTACTATTCGCCTGCGATGATAAAGAAATTGACTGGGCCTTTGTCCCTTTGGAAAATTCAACAGAGGGGCAAGTGGGCGTAACTATGGATACTCTTGGTCAGACTGAGCATCTCTTTATCAATCATGAATTCGTACATCCTATTGATCAATGCCTTTTAGCCCACGAACCTATGCCCCTAGCACAAATCGAACGGGTCTATTCTCATGAACAAGCCATTGGGCAATGCCGTGAGTTTCTTGAGAAACACCTGCCTAATGCTCAACAAGTCACTTGTCTAAGTACTGCTGAGGCAGCCCATAGAATTTCTTCAATCCGAGAAAACTGGGCCGCTATAGGACCACGTCGAGCTGCTCAACTCTATAACCTTCACCTTCTTCAGGAATGCATTCAAGATGCAACGCTAAATGCCACACGCTTTGTGCTAGTCAGTCATAGTCTTGCTGAAATGTCGGATGGGGACGATAAAACCTCTCTTCTAGTTATTGCAGAAAACAAACCAGGATCACTCTACCGAATTCTAGGGGAATTTGCTAAACGTCAAATCAATTTAAGCCGGATCGAATCCCGGCCCTCGAAGCGAATACTGGGAGAGTACGTTTTCTTTGTTGATGTGGACGGTTATGTCTTTGCTCCACCCATCCAAGAGGTTTTGTGGGCACTCAAGGAAGAACGTATTTCTGTTAAACTACTGGGGTCCTATCCAAAGGCACAACCCCATGAGAGAATATTTTAAGGAGAGAGGAAACTTCCTCTCTCCTTAAAATATATCCTGTTTAATTCACTAATAGACGTCTAGTATCACGTATACTATGCAAACTTCTTTTGGATAAACTCAGAGATATCTTCGGGTTTAATCGATGAAACTGATTTTTCTGCTTTGTTTTCCAATCCTTGTAAGCCCTGAGGAACTTTCCATCCAGTTAATTGGTTTAAACGATCAAGAGCTTGCCATTCATCTCGGCAGCTTTCCTGTCTTTCTTTAGCTAAACCTTTTATGACATTCGAGGAAAACTTGAAGGGGCTTGCTGTTGAGGCTATAACGCTGAACGTTTGATCGTTTGTCTCATAACGATAATCCTCGTACACTTTCATGGCGACCGCTGTATGGGGATCAAAAACATACTGATAGGTTTTATAACTTCTTGCTATGGTTTCAAGAGTTTCCTCTTCATTTGCCCACCCGGCGTAAACTGTATCTTGACAAGCTTTCAGGGTCATAGAATCAACCGCGAAGGATCCTTGATTGCTTGAATTATACCAGGCCTGAATTTTCTCTGCGTCACGGCCACTCATTTCAAAAAGAAAACGTTCGAAATTACTTGACACTAAAATGTCCATGGAAGGCGAAATCGTTTGATAAAAGGATCGTTGGCTTTGATAAACTCCTGTTGCAAAAAAATCCGTCAAGACATTATTGCTATTTGAAGCGCAAATAATTCGATTAATCGGAAGGCCCATACGCTTAGCGTAATACGCGGCTTGTAGGTTACCGAAATTCCCAGTAGGAACCACGACATTCATCTTACTCCCTGAGTGGATCTTCCCCTGCTTTACCGCCTGTAAATAGGCCCAATAATAATAGACAATTTGGGGTAAAAGCCTGCCCCAATTAATAGAATTAGCCGAGGAAAAAATTAGTTTTTTCTTTTCAAGCTGAGCTTTTAACAATTCCGAAGCAAAAACTTGTTTAACTGCCGTTTGACATTGATCAAAGTTTCCCTTAACTGCAACAACGTGTGTATTATTTCCTTCCGTTGTAGTCATTTGACGCTCTTGAACAGGGCTAACGCCTCCCTCCGGGTAAAAAACAACAATGTGCATCCCATTTCGGTTTTTAAACCCTTCTAAGGCGGCTTTTCCAGTATCTCCAGAGGTTGCTACCAGAATTAAAACCTCTTCATCCCGGTTAAACTGTTTAAGACTAACCTTTAATAAGTCAGGTAATACCTGTAAAGCCATGTCTTTAAAAGCCGCCGTAGGCCCATGCCAAAGCTCCAACACTCCAAAGTTTCCTACTGAAACCAAAGGCGCAGGGTCTTCGCCATCAAATGTTCCATCTGAATATACGTTTACGATTTTAGAAAGCGCTTCCTCTGAAAAGTCCGTAAGGTATGGCATCATTACACGTTTGGCGACATCACGATAGGTTAACCCCTGAAGGTCCTGCCAATTCAAGTCTGGAAAATTTGAAGGGACAAAAAGCCCCCCGCTTGGTACCATTCCTAAAGTAATAGCTTGCGATGCTGTTTGGTCGTACAGATTACCCCGTGTGCTTTCGTACAATACTTTTTCCTCCTTGACCCTATTAACTGATTGTTTACAATCTATTCGCGGTATAGTCTCTTTGCCAGAATAAATCTCCTTCATATTCGACTTAAACTAGAACGGGTTTTATACCCTCCGAAGTAGGATGTAAATTACTATTTGATTGTAAATTTTAATCGATATATTGAAGGAAAGCAATAATCACTTGTTGAATACCCATTTTAATGCAATTATAGATTTGAAAGGAGCTCGGGAATGTCAGATTACTCAATACGAAAATATCGACAGAGTCTGGTTATTGGACTTATTGGAGTCGTAAAAGAACTTTTTCCGGATGAACAGCTTAAGATCTCTCACTCAATCCTCGATGGAGTGTATTGTGAACTTGAGAATTCTGTCCTATCTTCAAGGGAAATCCAAAGGATTGAGGATCACCTAAGAATTTGGGTACGTTCAGATCAAGTCATTTCTTATGAAACTGGGAATGATCACCTCTACCATTGTCAAATAAATGACCATATGATCACGACAATCTATCCTCCACTTGAGAGGTCAGGATCTCTAAAACATTTTAAACTAATCCACTTTTTGCCTGGTTTTATATTGCTCTTTCCTAATGCCAATCATCCGGAGTCTCTCTCTCCCTTTGTTCCTCCTGAAAAACTTTCTGCAACATTCTCCGAAACTCAACGCTGGTTAGAAAATCTGCACCTTTCGAACGTTCAAGATGTCAATGCAATTATATCTTCTAAGTCTTCACAGGACGTCATCTACTTGGCTGAAGCCTTACATGAAAAAAAGATATCCTCCATTGCAGATCGTATTTTTGAGCAACGATCGAAAGTTCGTGTCATCCTTATATCTGGACCAACTTCATCTGGCAAGACGACCTTTGCCCAGCGACTATCCACCCAATTACGTGTTAACGGTCTTCGACCCGTTGCATTATCTCTGGACAATTACTTTTTACCGAGGGAAGAAACCCCTCTCGACAGTAATGGACAATATGATTTTGAATGCTTGGAAGCCCTTGATCTACCACTCCTTGCTGCTCATTTAAATGCGCTAATCGGGGGATTAGAAGTTGAAACTCCTGTTTTTGACTTTGTCTGTGGTGGTCGTTGCCCAGCCGGCAGACCTATGCGCCTGAGTCCCGATGAAATCCTGGTCATAGAGGGAATTCATGCTCTTAATCCATCATTACTTCCTTCACTCGACCGAACCCAAATGTTCAAAATATATGTTAGTGCCCTTTTTCAACTTAATATTGATGCGTACACTCGCGTGCCAACAACCGAAGTTCGGCTCATCCGCCGACTTGTGAGAGATGATAAATTCCGCGGGACCGACCCTGCTCGAACCCTTGCTCAATGGGAAAGTGTTCGACGAGGAGAAAACAATAATATTTTTCCTTATCAGGAAGAGGCTGATGTCATGTTTAACTCTAGCCTGCTTTACGAACTCAATGCCTTACGACCTTATGCTGAACATCTGTTGATCTCCATTACCCCAGAATGCCCTCATTATGAAATGGCTGCTCACCTTTTAACCCTTCTATCCTTTTTCAATCCATTAGATATTTCCACAGTCCCCTTTAACTCCATTCTTAGAGAGTTTTTAGGGGGAAGCGCCTATAATGTTTAACCTAGTCGGCCGCTAATCTCCAGTAAACGGTCAAGATAAAATAGTATAACACAAAGCGCGAAGAGGAAATGCTCTTCGCGCTTTCGCATTCTGACATCGTAATCATTAATTACTATTTGTCACAAGCAAGCTTCCCCGCCTTAGCGTAATTTTCTTTGGCCATATCTCGGATGATAATAGAGATACTCTCTGGGGTTGCCCCGATAGATTCTTCGATAGCCTGAGTGACTTTCTCAGCAAGTACACGTTTTTGCTCAGTTGTCCGACCTTCTAATAAATCGATTTGCACAATTGGCAATGTATTTCCCCCCAACATTATAACAAATATAAAGGATCAATCCGTCAAGTTTATTAGGTCTTGAGAAACCTCTAAAACTGAGAAGCTTAGATTTCGACGCTCTGCTAACTTATAAATACGTTCTGGTTGCATTATCAATTGATCCTTTTCCATTCGCAAGCATCTCTTTATGGCATGTTCTAACCGCAATGCTTCACTCCATGAGCCAACCTTCCAAGCTTGTGCCAAAGTAACGGGAAGATGCGAGGCTGTATACTTAGCTCCTTTTCCTCTTGAGGTTCCGCTGTTATGTTCTTTCACCCTCCGCAAGAGGTCTGTTGTTGCGCCAGTATAGATCGTATTATTTCCACACCTTGCCAGGTATACCCAATAACCCATGCTTTACTCCTTAGGCCAAAACTCAAGAACCGGTCGGCTTGGCAGTAGATTCTGTTCAAAACATAGTTCTAAATATTTTCTTAACCCCGTCACCAAGGTTAGATCTAACCCATAGTTAAATTGTGCAAAGTAGTCTCTCCAATAGTCATGTGATCCTCCGAGCATGCTAATGCATGTCCCTATGACGGCATCCATATTACATAGGGCCTTAGCTTTAGCTTCTAAGAGCAATTGGTAGATGCACTTTAATTCCTGTTCCCGCTCAGTTAAGAGTTTTTTAGGGAAGGCCCATACTGCATATGTCATAGAGCAGCCGGTTTGCTTATACCATTCCTCACCCAAATCAAAGACAAAACAATCCGGCTGACTAAGCGCTGCTTCTATGGCTGCATCACCAATCAGAAGGGCTGCATCCGCTTTGACAAACATTTCTTGAAGATTTGCCGGCATAGTAAAATATCGAGGAGTTACTCCATAGAAATGATGGAGTAGAATTTTAATTAAATTGACAGATGTTGCTGATGCATCTGTTAATGCAATTGTTAAGCCTTCTAATTCTTTCAAAGGCACTTTTGAAAATAATAAAATTGATCCTACTCTTCCTTTTGTAGAAACTGAGAGGTTTGGCAAAATCGCATAATCTCTCCAATGCTCCCCATAGGAAAACGCACTTATCGGAGCCATATCTATCCTTCCATCGGCCAACATTGCATTATGCCCCGTCGGCTCCGCTGTAACCGATTCTAGTAAGGGATGCTCTCTCTGTAGAAAAAAGAACATCGGCAACATATTAGTATTAGGGTTATGTCCAATGCGAATCATGCTTGTACCCCCATGCAGTAAAAATATATTAAATCCTGAAACACCAAGCTCTGCTAGTGGTTGTTCCGAGTTCACTATTTTACTGTATTGCGTAATTCCCCAATCATTTGAATTTTTACAATTACCTCATCCCCAGGTTGAAGGGCACCTACTCCTTCTGGCGTACCAGTAAGGACTACATCCCCAGGATTGAGTGTCATGACTTGAGAAATAAAGCTTACGAGTTTTGGTACTGAAGTTATAAAATGTCGGGTATTCGAAGACTGCTTAATTTGACCATTAACGAAGGATTGGATGTCTAATTGACTAGGATCGATATCCGTGACAATCCAGGGTCCGATGGGACAAAAGGTGTCAAATGATTTCGCCCGAGTCCATTGACCATCTTTATTTTGAAGGTCTCTTGCCGTTACGTCATTAGCACACGTATAACCAAAAATGGCTTTTGAGGCGTCGCTTTCTGAAACATCTTTAATAGTCTTTCCAATGACAACCGCCAGTTCCGCCTCATAATCAACACGTTGGCTGATTTTGGGGTAAATAATCTCAGCATCCGGGCCAATAACTGCGGATTGCGGCTTCATGAAAACAACCGGGTCAACGGGTAAGGAATGGTCCAGCTCTTGAGCATGTAAAGCATAATTAAGTCCTACACAAACGACTTTATTGGGTTCCACAGGAGTCAGCAAAGTAACCTCCTGTAACGATACGTAAGTTCCAGTTGGTTTACTGTTAGGATTTAGAAATTCCCCGTCGAGATACTGAATCCTTTCTTCTTCTAGGACTCCATATCCAATCCGGCTATTGTTGATAAAACGAACATACTTTATAGTGATCAGTCCTCTCAATATTATGCTGAAACTAGCGTTTGTCTTCAAAGTACATCTTACAGACTTGATTAACAGGGCATTCCACACAAGCAGGCTTCCTTGCATTACAGATTCGCCTGCCATGAAAAATCAAAAGATGATGGATTAAAGACCATCGATCACGCGGGAAAATCTGCATTAATTCTTGTTCTACCTTTTCCGGAGTCTTCTCGTGGGCTAAGCCTAAACGATGTGCAACTCGAAAAACGTGTGTATCAACAGCAATCGCTGGAACCCCGAAGGCATTACTTACTACTACATTTGCAGTTTTACGTCCTACACCAGGAAGACGTCTCAAGCTTTCTATATCGTCCGGTACTTGTCCGTAATAGTTTTCAACTAGCTCTTTGCATGCTGCAAGAATATTCTTGGCCTTGTTATGGTAGAGCCCTAAAGAACGAATTTTTGTTTCAAGGGCAATCTGCCCTAATCTGAGGATAGACTCAGGGGTATTCGCCTCTGCAAACAAGGAAGCTGTTACTAGATTAACTCTATCGTCCGTACATTGAGCGGATAAGATCGTGGCAATTAAGAGTTCAAATGGGGAATTAAACACTAACTCACATTGAGCATCAGGAAACCTTTCCTGTAAAGCATCATAAATAAACTGAGCAACTTCCTCAGCAGAACCAATTTGGGCCATGATGTTTCCTCCGCTTAACTTAAGACTTCCTGGATGAAGATTGTTCGCTTTTCTACCATATTGTATTCTTTCATATCATTGGATCCAAATTCTGACTCATCAAAAACCCTAACGATCGGTCTGGCTGGCATACTTAGATTCTGATCAACAACCACTCCGATTTCACCTGTATTCAGCTTAACAGTAATCCCTGTTGGATATGCTGCAATGGTTCTAAGAAATACCCTAACCATTTCTAAGGGGAAGAGTACACCAGCGAGACCCATTAGAATTTCACAGGCTTCATACGGCATAATACGCTTGACGTTACTATGGTCAGATGTAACCTTGTCATAGAAGTCCGCAATCGCTACTATCTGAGCTAAGGGATGAATTTCCCCCTCTTTTAGGTGCCGTGGGTAGCCTGTTCCATTCATATGTTCATGATGTTGAAAAGCAATGTGAGCGATAATCAAATTAAGATCTTTTCGCTTCCTCAGTTCCTCGAAACCTAGTGTGGTATGTGTTTTAAGTGTCTCCACTTCTTCTGGTGTTAAATGATCGTTTGTCAATAGTTTTGGATCCATTTTTAACTTACCAACGTCATGGAGGATTGCTCCAATAGCTAAGGTCTCAAGCTTTTCAAGATCTAATAACAGAGCCTTCCCTAAAATTGTTGAAAGAACACAAACATTTACCGAATGGGCGAACATCTGATTGTCAAGGCTTCGCATATCCATCATGTTAACTAGTATATCCTTTTTAAATAAGATCTCCTCGACGATTGTACTGATGATTTTTTTTAAGTCAAAACCATTCAGGTCTTTTCCTAGTCGTATAGCCCTTGAACTTTTCTCGAGAACTTCCATGGCCTCACGACGATGCTCTTCACGAATAACATCTTCTACGATCACATCATTAAAACGATCATCTTCGATGTAGAGAATGGAAATCCCCATATCTCTTAATTTCGCAATATACAATGGTGTGAGTTTAACCCCTTTGCCTAACAGGATTCTGCCTGAACTCGAGTAAATGGTTTTACCCAAAACATCTCCCATGGTTAACGAACTAACACTTACTTGCCGCACTTAGAGGTTTGCTCCTTCCTTTCGAAGCATCTTAATCAACACCCTACTGCATAATCCTACACCATTTTAAGCTTTTTTCCCAGTCTTCATTTCCAATAAGTGTGATGACGGAAATGCTTCTAGGGAGTATACTAATAAAGCGATCTATAACAGTGAGGTATGATTATGTTACTTGACCTTACCATAATATGCACACTTGGTTTTATTGCTGCAATGGTGGATGCAATTGCTGGAGGGGGCGGGCTTATTAGTCTGCCTGCTTTGCTCATGGTTGGTGTGCCCCCTCATCTTGCCCTGGGAACGAATAAATTTGCAGCCTCCCTAGCTTCATTAAACAGTTCTATAACCTTCGCTCGCTCTGGAAAAGTGCACTTCCCACTGGTCAAATGGCAAATCACCTTTACATTGATCGGTGCCTTACTAGGGGCTTGGGCAGTTCTCAGGGTTAGCTCCGATTTTTTGAACAAAGCAGTCTTGTTCTTGATTCTATTAGTAGGTATTTACACCCTGGTTCATAATAACTTAGGGATGGAGAATAAATTCAAGGGACTCAGTAGATCAAAAATCCTTCTTGGGTGTCTATTTGCTGTTATCTTAGGATTTTACGATGGTTTTTTTGGCCCGGGAACAGGATCCTTTCTGATCTTTTCCTTTATCGCACTCTTTGGTTTTGATTTTGTCGCTGCTTCTGCAAATTCTAAGGTTTTAAATTTCACTAGCAATATTGCTTCTCTCATGATGTTTGCTTGGAATGGTAAGATTGTATATTCATATGGTATTCCCATGGCCATATTCATGATCTTTGGCTCCTATGTGGGCACGAGGCTTGCCATTCATCGTGGTGCAGCTCTTGTAAAACCGGTTTTTGTCATAATGTCTCTTTTAGTGGCTACAAAACTTATGTTTCAGTATTTCTAGATTAAAAATTACTTATATTTAAAACACCCACTTCTTGAAGTGGGTGTTTTAAATGAACAAGTCACTTTGGGTCTTTATCCCAAGATTCCGGGCCTATGGGATAACCTTCTGGATTTTGAAGTTCCGGGTGTTTGTCATCAGCCAATCCAAATAATCGTATTCGAAGCCAATTAGCCCCAGTACGTGCACTTATTAACAAGTACCCTTTTGTATCATTTCGAAAACGGAAGTCGAGAATTCCATAGGATACAGTGGCATCTTGCCCTCTCAAAACGTAGGATACTGGCAATGAATGATTGTGCTTTTCTTCTATAGCAAGATTGGCCTGAAGTACCGCTTGATACAGCGTCGATGAGTCTTGGCAAATGCCTCCTCCAATTTCTTGGATCCTCGACTGATTAACAAAGACTATGGCCGGCGAATAACCACTATCCGCCGTACGTTCTCCAACGACATCATTGAACGAAAACACCTCTCCAGGAGGAATTAATTGATTATTTAAGGCTATAGCTGCTAGACGCACATTATTCGTTCGTTGCACATCTAGTGGATTAAAATAAGTCGTGTAATCTCCTAGATTATCTCCAACCTTGGCTATATCAGAAGTGCCGGGCTTAGCAGGCACATCCTTTACAACAGCTTCTACTTGTTTTCCCTCGTGTTCTTGGGCGACTTTCAGCCAGGTCGCTTCAATATCTAATTCTAACCCCGATAATCCTTCTGACCTTTTTAATTGACCATCCACAAACTCAATTGTAGCTAAAAGGGCAGGTCGATTTATTTCCTTACTAAACCCTTGCAACTGTTCGATAATTTCAGATCGATCTAATTGAATGATATCAGCTGAGGCAACCCCAGAGGGGCGAGAGAAATTTTGAAGAACATCAGCGAACCAAGACCCCTTTGTAACAGGGAAGACTAGATCCAACCATCGCTCAATCTCTGCATAAGTACCCTCCCACTTTAAGGGATAAACCTGTTCCTCATAGATAACTGCATGGGGTAACGTATCTCTTATGAGCTTCGATACTTGAATTCTAGTTAGTCCTGAGAAGTCCTTGCCCCGCACACTTAAACCTTCTGGCGCCCGATCATGTGTATTAGCAAACGAAACAATGGTTCCAAACCCTAATGTTACACATAACTGTAACAGCAAGGCAATGATAAATAATCTTGATCTTTTCATTCTTAATTTATCTCGTTGTATTTCTTAACTCTTCTGCAAGTGAGAGGTTACTTCCATCAATGTGCTTCTTGTCGTAATGTGAGTAACCATTTCGGACGTAATGCACTCACCAGCACGTAAAAGATCTGCATTGTCTAAAATTATGTCTTTATCAACCTTTTTGCCGATAAAATATTGGAGCTGACGTTGTTCAAATAAGTTAAAATCAGCTTCTTGTTCAAACGCATCGTGTTCTTCAATAGTATCGACTTCTTCTTCAAGAGTATCGACTTCTTCAACAGAACCAAAGTCTAGGGAATTGACTTCAACGGGAATATCCTGAAAGTCGTCAATAGTCTGTGTCTGATTGTCCTCCTCATTACTAATCATTTTGATCTCTTGGTTTGAAGCCGCAGCTTCTCCGATTCCTTCAATGATGAGTAGTTCTTTGCCTAAGGTAATGATTTTTTCGACCGCGATCTCCTGCAGTTGTCCCTCTGATTCAAAAAGACAGGAGGCGATATGGCCGGTTTCTTCGTCAATGATAATTTCCGTCACAGCTCCAATAAGTTGTCCCTTTTTAGTCAAAACTTGAGTTCCTATGACACGGATATCTTGCTTTAATAAATTCTGAACCTCGGCATTTTGAGCTACATCTTGTATGACGTCTGGATATGGGATCGTTATTGCAAATTCCCCAAGTCCCAAGATGTCTGCATAAGGTATGACTTTAGCTCCAAAATAATCTGAGGGCTGATCGATAATCATAAAATCTAATGATTTACTCTGCTGGTTAAGTACTAGATCCTTTACAACTCCAACTTGCGTTCCATCTGAAATGCTTATAACTCGCAATCCAATTATTTCTCTTGTCGGTTTCATGGCGAGAGCCTCCTAATTAATTAAAATATTTAATAAGATTTTCTTTGTGTAGCCAAGCATCAAAGCGACGCCGTAGTTCTGAATTAAACTGTGGCAAATATTTTTGAATATGTACCCTCAATTCAGTTAACGCATAATCACGCTCCTCTAGATTATCCAATAGCCAATAATAATCAATTATTAAATAAAAGGCCAAATTAGGCATCGGCTCCAGAGTTAATGCACGGGAAAAACAAACTGCGGCTTGTTGAAAATTTCCGAGATGTTTTTCTTTAAATCCCATATCGATGAGTTCATCGATCGTTAGCAAATCTAATCCTTCGACGATCTCTTCAGCTTTCTGTGAGTTTCCAACTTCTAAAAGTGGAAGTGGTGCGTCGGACTCTGCTTGGGTTTCAGAATCATCCGGTGGAGGACTAAGTTCTTCTACTAAAGCATCTTCATCAACTTTTGTGTCTTTTTCGACTTTATTCGCATTATTGTCTTGCAAATTATACTTTTTGTTGAAGTGCTTGTCTCCATCCTTTTTTCTTGACCATAATATAGCTGAAATAATCAAAAATACAAGCACAAACCATAAGATAATCCAACCTGACTGAAGAGCTCGGGGAAAAACTAAGACAGCACAACTCAACAAAAAAGTGATAGTGAACACTCTCATCCTCGATATTCCGAACACTCTCGCTTGCCATGTTAAGAACAAAACAAAGGGTATACTTCCTAAAACGACTGTCAATTCATATGTCAGAATACGGGTCCCCCTTTATATTAAACCATTTCATTTTAAAAATTCGACAGAAGTCCCATTTCTCCTTCTTCTATGCCCATGGATTTGCATTTTTATAGCTGCTTCTTTGACAATTTTCTTTTGGGAAAATATGATATAGTCAAAGGATAATTCAACTTAAAAGAGAATAGTATATTAGTCTGCCTTAATTCAACACCTTCACTCATTTTGTAGGGGGCATAGTTATGTCAAGTGATCGGCAAATCGACCCAGAAGACACTTCTGAATTGTTGCAAAGAATATATGTCTTAGAAAGCGAGTTAGAAGCAATACGTTTACAGACAAACGTTCTTTTAGACATTGCACGTGCTCTTAATGCTTCGCTAGATCCTAAAGTAATTGCCTCCAATATTATTAGTGCTATTGCATCTCTTATTAGTATTGATCAAGCAAGCGTATGTCTTTACAATGAAAAAACTCAAGATTTTCAGGTCATAGGAGTTTTCGATTCACAAACAATTACACCACAGATTCCTCCAGATCTTGATTTGTCGTTTCTATTACAAGTATTAGATAAAGGGGTTACCTATTATTGCCCCCCCGAAAATAGAAGGCAAGATTGGGAATGGATATGTTGTTTGCCTCTTCAAAACGCCCAACATAAAACCGGAACAATCAACATTCACGCCATTCGCCAAACGGAAATCACGTCTGAACAAATGAGATTCTTGGAGACTGTTGCCGGTCATGCAACCTCGGCATTGGAGAATGCTCTTCTTTATGCCATTGTCCAGAGGGAATCAATTACTGACGGATTGACAGGCGTATATAATCATCGTTACTTTCAAAAACGCTTGCGCGAGTACATCTCACTATGTCAACGCCATAAGCGGTCAGTGACCTTTGGCTTACTTATGATCGATGTTGATAACTTCAAACAGTTTAACGACAAATATGGACATCAATTCGGAGATACCGTACTTCAAACGATTGTGAGAGAGCTTCTTAACAATTTAAGAGAAGAGGACCTCATTGCCCGTTATGGTGGAGAAGAATTTGTCATTCTTATCCCAGAAGCTACGGAAAAAATTGTACTATTTATCAGCGAAAAAATTCGACACGTTGTAGAAAAAACCAAAGTTCTTCACCAGGCAACTGGCATTGATGTATCCGTTACAATAAGTATCGGCGTTACCCTCTGGCGCTCCTCAGATTCTCCGGCATCATTAATTTCAAGAGCAGATCACGCTCTTTATGAAGCGAAAACAACCGGACGTAATCAAAGTGTCTTCAAATAGATAAGAACACCGCCTGGATAGCAAGGTGTCGTGATATCCGGAAAAATAATAAACATCCCCTCGTCATAGAAGGGATGTTTTAGTTATATAATTGATGGGTTAAATTGAAAATCATTAAGCCTCTATTACCCTTCGCATGGTTCCACTATTTTTCGGTAAATTGACAGTTAATTTAACGAGCTGAAGACATGATGCCGCAATAACCACTGCGCATCCCCCTAGAAATCCACCAATTATTAGGACAGGAATGAAACCTAACATAGAATATGCCCCCTTTACTCAATCTTGTTAATTAGTCACGGCTTGTCATTAATTGTTTTTATCTTTGCTATGATTTTAGCATATGGATAAGAAAAAAGAAAGTGATTGTATTCACTTTCATAAAGTTTAAATATTCATAAAATAAACAATATTAACTACAAAAGTTTCTATCTCCATATAGTTCCGTGATCCTCATATAGGACTTGTTTTCTAGTAAAATCATCAATCCATTCTCTGAACTTCTCTATTTCATGTTCAGGAATATTAACATGAAGATTAATTACGTCACTAAACTCTTCGTTTTGAATGAACCAATCATGTTGTTCGAATTGATACTTAAGAGTTTCAAACCATTGATACGGTACACGTAAAATGTATATGTGATAAACGGATAGTTTCTTTAATTCTGTCGAATTAATGACTTGTCGAGCAGTTCCACCATAGGCTCTTGTCAACCCACCTGTTCCTAGTAGTACTCCCCCAAAATAGCGAACTACAACTAGAAGCACATTCCAAATATTTCGGTGCTGAAGGATATCCAGTATAGGGCGCCCACCAGTACCCTGAGGCTCGCCGTCGTCAGAGGACTTCTCCATGAATCCGTTGTGTAATCGATAGGCGTAAACATAATGACGAGCATTGGGATAGTCTTCGCGAATTCTTATCAAAGCTGTTTCTATTTCCTCTAACGTTGTAAGAGGAATAGCAATGCCAATAAAACGAGATTTATCGATTACTTGTTCCTCAGTAACAATTCTAGATAATGTATTAAATCCTTCCACGTTATAACTCCTGTTTGCGATTTTTCGTTTTAGCAAGAAAGGGTTCGACTTCAATAATAAAACGTTCGTGCTTTCCTATGCCAATCTGTCCAGCTTCGTCGTATACTTCTACTGAAAATACGAGTCTACGGCGGTCTATTTCAATGAGTTCAGCAGTGGCGAGTACTTTAGAGCCTAGTGGAGTTGCAGCAATATGCTTAATATCTAAGGAAGTTCCCACACTCGATTGCCCCAGGGGTAACTCCAAAGAATTTACGGCGGCTTCTTCCATGAGCGCCACCATAGCGGGAGTTGCAAAGACCTCAAGTTGTCCACTACCCATAGCCTGTGCAGTATTAGAATCTTTTACTATGGTTTGGGCCTGTCCTTTTATTCCAACATATAAATTCAAAGCGAGCACATCCTTCTCTTATTTTTATTTTAGTCTATCACAAAACTCACAAACAGATAATAACGTTGTGAATTTTTCACAACGTTATTATCTGCCTAAAAGGGTTTATCCAATCTTAAGACTTACGCTCATCAAGTAGGCACGTCCACCTGTAAGTTGAACAAGTACTCTTACCATCGTGCCAAATTCGATACCGAAATCTATTTAGTTAATGGTGTGCACCTTGAGAGATATCGCTAAGGGCATCTCCAGCTTCATTAACATGAATTTTTTCGATGGCTAAATCACCTAATGCCACTATTCCAATGATTGTTCCCTGTTCTACTACTGGCAATCTTCGAATTTGATACTCGGACATTAAATGAGCAGCCTCATGAACATCTTGATCTGCAGTAACTGTGATAACCTGAGAATTCATAATATCCTTAGCCCTTTTGCTTTCACTATTTAATCCATCTGCTACAACCCTAAGAACAATATCCCTGTCGGTAATGATTCCAACTACTTTCTTGTCCTCACAAACAGGAATTGAACCAACATCCTTGTTCTTCATCAACCGCGCTACTTCTACAATTGAGGCATTTGGAGTAACCCAATCAACCTGATTCGTCATGACGTCACGTACTTTCATACTGATCCCTTCCTTTCAATTTTTCTTATATAACAGGGATAGTATGAGCAACTACGTAAATAATCATGCAGATATTATTGTAAGATAAAATCTTTAGAAGGAGGACTCCTATAAATCCCGTGGTTTTGTTCCGGAAACGATGGCCACAACACCACCAGCCAAATTATTGTAATGAGCCTCTTCAAGTCCACATTCTGTAAAAATACGTACTAATTCTTCTTGGGCCGGGAACTCTCGAGCAGAGTCGTGTAGATATTGATAGGCACTAGCCTTTCTTGCCCAAACCTTGCCCATAAAGGGAACAAGTTTATCGAAATAGAGCCAATACGCTTGTTTAAAACCAATAAGTGATGGTTTAGCCATATCAAGGGATACAACCTTCCCTCCGGGCTTAACTGTTCTTATCATTTCCCGTAACCCCCGTTGCAAGTCCGGCAAATTCCTCAACCCCCATCCCACTGTAACTCCGTCAAAGGAATTGTCTTGAAAAGGGAGCTCCATCGCATTTCCATGAAGAAATCGAACACTACCTACATTTGATGCCTGAACCAAGGATTTTTCTGCAACTTCTAACATTTTTTGCGAAAAATCAAGCCCGGTCACGCTTCCTTCGTGGCCGACAACACGCCCTAATTCCATAGAAAGTTGACCTGTCCCACAGCATACATCAAGCATATGCATACCAGGCTTCGCACCGACCTCTTGAACTGCTAGACGCCTCCATCGCTTATCCATTCCTAGGCTCATAAGGCTATTCATCAGGTCATAACGCCCTGCTATAGAATTAAAAGTTTCTTTCACATATGTAGCCTTATCTTTTCCTGCAAAATCCATCGCAATCTCCCTATCTATTGGTTTTACTAAAATAGTATTCTCATTTACATAAATACTACCCCTACAAGAACCTTTTGTCCATAGACCCACTGAATTGGAATACTTGCTTCAACAAGTCCCAATATTTACAACAAACCTAGTATTATTTATTGACCATTTTCAAATAAGCTCGTATACTGTTTTAACGAAAGGAGTCCCAACATGAATCATAAGCAACCTATTGAGTATTCTACCATTGGTGTCCTATCGTTAGCTCACATGCTAAATGATATGTACAGTAACTATCTACCTCAAATGCTCCCTTTTCTAGTCGCAGCTACAGCCCTTAGCGCTACGAGAGCAGCCATATTAGTTTCAGCGTTTACTATTAGCTCTTCTTTCATACAGCCAATCTTTGGCTACTTCCTAGATCGACAGGGAAAGCGGTGGCTCGTCCATGTGGGCACACTTTGGATGGCAACTATGCTCAGTTTAACTGGTCTTGTAACCAACTATCTTCTGCTTGTACTCTTAGCCACTTTAGCGGGTCTTGGGACTGCCGCCTTTCATCCCCAGGCATCAACCATGATTACTGTTGTAAGTGGTGACCGAAAAGCCGTTCTTCTATCTATGTTTATCGCCTTTGGGAATATTGGGTTTGCTCTCAGCCCACTCCTACTGGTTCCCCTTTTTCAAACCTATGGTCTTAGCGCTACAGTTTATACAGTTATCCCCGGGATTTTAGTTGCTTTACTCCTCTATTTTTTTGCCCCCAAAAATAATGTACTTAGTGGAAAGGCCCCCTCGTTAAGCGATGTACTTAATTCTTTGCAAAATGCCCGTACAGAACTGCTGGCGATCACTAGTGTCATCGCTATTCGAGCTTTAACCTTTACCGGATTGTTAACCATTCTCCCCTTATATTTTCAGGCACAAAACCTTTCGTCGATTGCCTCTAGTCATTTAGTTTTTATTATGTTATTCTCTGGAGCTATCGGTGGAATTCTTGGTGGATATATTTCAGATCGATATGGTCGTAAACGGTTAATTGTTTCTTCCCTCGCCCTTTCTACACCTCTTTTCTATGGTTTCACACACACACAGGGCGTTCTTAGTGTTATTTTCTTAGGCCTTGCTGGTGCTTCTCTATTGTCCAGCTTTTCTGTGACCGTAGTAGCTGCTCAAGAAGCTATTCCGAATAATAAGTCTCTCGCTGCCGGATTAACCATGGGCTTTGCTGGGGGAATCGGAGGGCTAATGGTCATCCTAATAGGCCGTATAGCAGATCTTTATGGCTTATCTACGGCGATCTCAGTATTGTTCTTTCTCCCTCTTGTAGCCGGAATTACCGCACTATTGATGAAAAGCCGACCTCCAGCGAGAACCCAACGTATAGCCACATAAGTTAGGAAATTAATAGTATAGAAGAAGACTCTTCTTTAGAATTACGGCTTCACTTACGAAAAGAGCCAATCACTTAGATTTTAAGAAAATTTAAGTGATTGGCTCTTGATATTTTCAAAACAACGTAGAATTTAATTATTGTTTCTGCTTTATTCTAAAAGCCCCTCGCATAAGATCAAATACTAAGTCTTCTACTCCCTCTAAAGGACGCGGTTTCTTAGAACTTACCCAATCGCTGATAGCAGCATCAAGAGTTCCAAAGAACATCTGTCGACCTACTTTAACGTCTGCTAGCACTATTTCATCTTTCTCTACGCCTTCTGCAAGAACTTGTTCAATTAAATGGAAATACTCTCGCAGGGGCCCAGAAACTGCCTCCCTAATTTTAGGATCAGATTGTCTAAGTTCAATTTGCGTAACTATAGCTAGAGAGCGATTTTCCTGCATGTATTTAAAGTGAGTCTGAATGATGCATAATAATCGTTCTTGAGTAGTCTGGTATTGAACCACAGACTGACGAACTTCTTGAATAAATCGACCCATTCGCTCTGAAAAAAGACTGACCAAAATGTCCTCTTTATTCTTGAAATATAAATAAATCGTTCCATCAGCGACGCCGGCTAACTTGGCAATTTTAGATACCTGGCAAGTGAAATAGCCATACTCGGCAAAAGCCTCCGTGGCTGCATCTAAAATTGCATGATATTTTTCCTCACGGGGCTTACTCATTATGTCACGAGCTCCCTTCTTAAACAATTCCTAACACCTTAGATCGTACTAAAGGATATTTAACATCATACCATAGATCCTATTATCTAACATCATTTTCCCGAGGATTGTCCTGACAATATTTGTCCCCTCTCCGTAAGTACCCAAAAAGCAAACCCTTCTGGGGAAAGAAAGCTACATCCTTCACATTCACCGCTGCTTGGATCTTTACCGCAGCTCGGGCTACAGGCTTGCCCTAAGACCTCACGACGGACATAACCCATGTGTTCCATTTGTTCCAAGGCGCTTTCAAGCTCTCTTACGGAATAACCCAGTTCTTCAGCCAGCTGGGCCATTGATAAAGATTTGCACGATAGTACTTCCATAATACTTGTAAGCAAAACGGTTCACCCCCAACGGGTTTTGTTATTAAAAGCCCAGAACTTTTCCTCCGTGAAAAACAAGCCATCCTATGACGAAACTAAGTATTAGGTTATAGGCAATCCCAAAGCTTGTCCAACCTAGGCTCTTTGACTCCTTATAGGTCGTAACAACTGATGCAAGGCAAGGAATATATAGCATATATACTACCAGAAAGGTATAGGCACCTAAAGGAGTCATGGCCCCAGTCATAGCCTCAGCGATTGACTGGGAAGCATCCGCGGCTACACCGTACAAAATACCTAGTGTGGATAATGTCGTTTCTTTGGCAGTAAACCCAAAAACAATCGCAACCATAATGCGCCAGTCAAATCCTAATGGCTGCCCGATAAAAGCTAATCCCTCACCCATTTTTCCAGCCCATGTGGCATTCATGGGGGCCCCTTGCGGATAAGAGCTTAAGACCCAAACGACTATTGATGCTACCAAAATAAACGTCCATGCTCTTTTTAAGAAGGAATAGGTTTTTTGCCAAGTAGGCATTAAAACATTGCGCAAGGTGGGGATATGGTATAAAGGAAGTTCCATTACAAAGGCTGATCGTTCCTTTTGTTGGACGACTTTTCTTAAAAATAAGGCCGAGAACATAACCAGAAGTAAACTTATTAATAATAAGCTAATCATTATGAGAGCTCCTCGAGAACCAGGAAAAAATGCTGCTACGACAGCGCTCATGACTCCTAAGCGCGGAACACATGGAATCAAGGGATTTATTAACATGGTAATCAAACGGTCCTTAGGATCCTCCAAAGTTCGTGTAGCCATTATTGCTGGGACATTACAACCAAATCCGGATACTAAAGAGAAAAAGGACTTTCCATGTAATCCCATAAGTTGCATAAATCGGTCACCCAAGAACGCTGCACGGGCTAAATAACCACTGTCTTGCAATATAGAGAAAAAAGCAAAGAATATCGCAATTTGAGGAACAAACGCTAAAACAGCGCCCACCCCAGCAAAGATGCCGTCTCGTACTAAACTCTGAGCAGCCTCAGGCACATGGCTCCACTGTAGCAAACTTACAACGACCTCTGCCGCCCAAGCCATTCCTTCCGATACAGCTCCTCCTAATGGTGCACTGGCAACAAAAGAAAACCAAAATACCAGGGAAATAATAAGGAACATGATAGGATAACCCCAGATCGGAGAAAGTATCCATTTATCTAAAGCATCTGTCCAGGTAGGTTTAGCTGAATTCTCATGCACCCTAAACTCAGGGAGAATCTTTGAAATATATTGGTACTTGGCATCTGCCACTGCCATTTCGAAATGATCCTTGCTCCACCCCTCTATTTCATAAGCCTGGAGCAACTCCTCTCCAGGCAAGGTAACTGATTCTTGAAGTACATATTTGAGCGGATCTCCTGCATCATGGCAGGGATCCTGCTTCTTATTCCTTTGGGAGGACCGAGGGATGCTTTGCCAAGTTTGCCCTATTTCCGGATCTTGTTCTAAACGTTTGATAGCCAACCAACGTAAAGGATACTTTGAAGCCCAAATAGTACCAGTCAATAGTTGTTCCATTGCCTGAATCCTTTTTTCCAGCTCGTCCGGATAAGGAATTTCATCCCAAACAGATTCACTTTTAAGTTTTCCTACCCGAATAGCCTCTGTTAAGAATTCGTTGATCCCTTTCCCTTTAGCTGCAACGATTTCCACAACGGGAACATTCAATGCTTGCGCTAACCTATTTGAATGAATTGTTATCCCTGCGGACTTTGCTAAATCCATCATATTTAAGCCAATAACAACCCGTGGGGTAAGTTCAAGAATCTGTAAAACTAGATAGAGGTTTCGTTCAATATTTGAAGCGTCAACCATTGCCATAACGACATCTGGCTTTTCGCGGAGAATATATTCGCGTGTAACAATCTCTTCTTGAGAATATGCGGTCAAACTATAGGTTCCTGGCAGGTCGATCAGCTCTATTTCGTCATTATCTCTATGTATCGACCCCGATTTTCGTTCAACTGTTTTTCCAGCCCAGTTTCCTACCTGTTGATTAGAACCCGTTAAGGCATTGAAAACTGTACTCTTCCCTACATTAGGGTTACCTATTAGAGCTATTTTCATGCCTCTACCGCCTCCTCCCTTTAAAGCTAACAATTATGTCCTAGCGGTAAACTTAATTATCTATCAGTACAAAAATCTTTTAATTATCGACTTGCCAATGAGTATTCGAGGTGTTCCTGATTATTTTGGGTGACCATAATTTTGGCACATTCTCCACGCCGCATTGCCAAATAGTACCCCTTAAGGCGAAGTTGAAGTGGGCCGCCTAATGGAGCACTACGAACAACTTCCAATTCTACACCTGGAACAATCCCCATATCCATCATACGACGACGCAAGGCCCCTCCGCCTTCAATACGCTCAACACGCGCCCGTTCTCCAGGTTTTAAATCCTGTAAAAATCGTTCCATCGTTCATCCCTCCCTATCAAAATGATTACCATTCTCAAGCTAGACTAAATAATTAACTGAGAATATATCTCATTTAATTATAGAATACTATTCATTCAATTTCCTGTCAATAGAAATTATATAGGTGTCAAATACCCCCATGCTTTTCGAATAATATTCTTACATCTTCGTCGATGAACCGATGTTCTACGCTGTTGATGTCGAACTTAAAGAGTTTAAACATGAACTGCATAATATATCCTAGGGCTATTGACATGATCAAAGTCCCTACACCTACGTAACCGCCTAATAAATAACCAATAAAAAGTGCACTAATTTCAATAGAATTCCGAATAAAACGAACTGACTTATGAGTCTTTTTCGTCAAGGCGATCATTAATCCATCCCGTGGACCTGAACCTAGTCCTGCACCGATGTAGAAATAACTGGCAATGCCGATAATAACCAGTCCCAAGAATATCATGAGTACACCAGAGAAGACTTCATTAACAATCGGAATCAAGTGATTTAGCATGATTAAATCCATAAATACGCCGATAAAAATCATATTAAACAAGGTGCCCCACCCTAACCGTTCTCCCAGCACTACATTAGCTATTACAATAACAACCCCAACGGCTATGGTTGCTTGCCCCATGGTTATGCCAATTAAATAGGTACAACCCTGATGAAAAACATCCCAAGGCGATAGGCCAAGGTTAGCGTTTATTGTCAAAACAATACCTAAAGCATATAAGAAAAGACCAATAAATAATCTGATAAGCTTTTGAACCAGGCGTGACATTAAATCACCATAACCTTCCACTCAATAGTAATTCTATAAAATTTCTTCGTTAATAGCTTAGAACTCCTAAATCAATTTGAGTTCAGATAACTGAGGTACATAATTCCTCTACAATATAATCATACTTAATTATAGTACGATACGAGTTTAAATTCTAAAATTTATTTCGCTATATTCATTTATACAAGGAGGAAGAACTATGTCATTCCAAGAAAGGCTATCTTCTAAACAGGAAGAAGCCCAGTCATCTAAACCAAATCCCAAAAACTCCCCTATGCCTAACACAACAGGGGAAAACAAAGACGACATTATTTTCACTAAGGATAAAAGCCCAGATGATCTGGAAATTTTAGAGTAATTTCCCCGCTTAACTAACTACTAAATAAATATGGCATCCTTTATCAAGCAAATAGTTAACGTTAGGACTTCTCTACACAGAGGGGTCCTTTTTAAAACCTAATCGATAAGATTTTACAATTTTTCAGGCGTTGAATCGACCATTCATACGAACTTTAGGTTAGGAAGCGTTAAAACGGTCTAAAACGTGTCAAAAGGACCGTCCCCCTGTCATAAAAGCAAAAAAAGACCAGGGGTTACCCCCCAGCCTTTTGTGTTCATATTAGTAACGACGCATGGATTGGAAGCAATCTCGACAGTAAACAGGTTTTTCGCCAGAAGGCTGGAAAGGAACTTCTGTTTGTACACCGCAACTTGCGCAGACTGCAGGGAACATTTCCCGCTGAGGGCGACTACCAAAACCGCCGTAATTACTTCGACCGCCACCTGATTGTTGTTTGCGTGCCTGACGACAAGCTGGGCAGCGAGTTGGTTCATTTTCAAACCCTTTTTCAGCATAGAAGTCTTGTTCACCAGCTGAAAATACAAATTCTTGACCACAATCACGACATGTTAGTTGTTTGTCTTGAGCCATTATAAATCCTCCTTATTTGGTGATCTTGTACACGTTGGATCCTCACAAATTATCATCCGTTACACCAAATAAGGTTAGAATATGGATTCCAATTTTAGTTAGGCCCAATTTTAACAAGTACAGGGTCAGTATAGCAGAGGCAATGCTGATTAGCAATTAAATTTTTTCTCAGGCTATTAATAAGAATAATTCACGTTATCAGTATGTAGAGACCGATTACTAAAGATCTCTCCCTAATATGGATAAGGTATTCCCAGGTCCTCTAACGCCGTCTTGAGTCTTGCCATATGAAATGGTTTCATTATATCTTCGCCGTGCCAATGACAATCTAAGACGTCAGCATCCTTAACAATCTCTTCAAGGGGTGTTCCAACCTCATCCTTCTTGGAATGGTTTATGACGGCTTGAACAATTTGATCTTTTACTTCTGCCATACCTTCTTTCTCAGCCAAGAAACTTCGAACTGGACCTTCTCCTTTTGGTGCATGTTCATACTGTCGTCCAGAGATCCAGCGACCCATATCATGAAGGGCACAAGCTAATGCGGCCTGCTCTACGTTTATTCCCCTCTTTTCAGCGAGCATACGCCCAATTTGGGCACAGCTTGTGGCATGTACTTTTTCCCATATGATAGGATAATCTCGTTTACTCGTTTGCACCTCTAATTCATCCAATAACGTAAAAATCTTTTGCAAGTCCCCCATAAACTCCCAATTCATTAAACTTCTCCTCCAAATACTTATTTTACCAATACAAAAAACAAAAATTAATTCTCGTTCTCCTCATATCTTATTCCTAAGAGGATTTGCTACAACAGGAGGGGTCTGTTTGAATTCAAGTTGGACACCTATTGCACGACGTCTTTTAGAGAAACGATTATGGATACTGGGTTATACTGCTGAGGACTTTCAAGGTGACTCTCGAGCCAACGATACACTTTTGCAACAGGGCTCCCGTATCGATGTTTATGCTGATTTTGCGTTTCAGCTAAAGGCTGACGGTCAGTTTACTGGTCAAGTGAATACGTTCCTTCTTCAAGAGGCTGTTAAACGTGGCATCGCGCCTTTTATTCTTTATCACAATTTTAACGGAAAAATCTTTGATCCGATACCCTTAAGGTCTGTTTTATCGTCGACCGCCTCACAACAAAATTGCATACGCCATATGATGAACTCCCTTCCCTCGACTGCTGCTGGTGTTCATGTCGATTTTGAAGGGGTGGAAGCTCCTTATCGTATTCCTTTTCTAGCCTTCCTTGAATCCCTGAACGCTGAATTACATAATCGTGGTTTACTATTAACCATTGCCATCCCAGCTAAGCGTACGGAGTGGGAAGCACCGGGTTACGACTTTGCAGGAATTGGTCGTCTATGTGATTCCATCACCTTAATGACCTATGACGAACATTACTCAGGAGGTTCCCCTGGTCCAATTGCAAGTTTACCATGGATGACACAAGCACTCGACTATGCTATCCGTTATATTCCCAATGAAAAACTTTTATTGGGTATCCCTGTATATGGGTACGATTGGTCCAGTGAGCCAACCCGTCTCGTGCCAATGCGGGATATTCCGGAATTGATCACTCGAACCAACGCACGACCACTTTGGTCAGACCAAGCAGTTGAACCATACTTTTATTATTGGGCAGGGCGTATTAAACATACTTTATGGTATGAAAATGAACTTTCTGCCAAGGTTCGTTTTGGTTTCATTAAGAGCTACAAATTAAGAGGGATTTCCATTTGGCGCCTTGGATTTGAAACAAGTCGCTTCTGGCAAGAAGTAACAGGCAAAATCAGAAAATAGCTTCTATCAATTATAGACTAAGAGAGCATCTTCATAAGAGGAGTGCTCTTCTTTCTTAATTTCCAAGCTTCTAAAGCATAATATATAATATAATAATCATATCATTGTTCTTTGGAGTATTAACCCTTATTATTAGACTGATACGGATAATTTAGAAAGATTAGAGGAGATGAACCAATTATTATGTATGATCTCAAAAACCACACAGAAATAGTTGTCCAACATGCACTAGATACCTATCTTCGGAATAATACTCTGAGCTGTTCATGTGAACGTTGCCAGGCTGACATTATGGCACTTGCTTTAAATCGTTTACCAGCACGTTATTACGTATCAACACGTGGTGAGATTATGACCCAATTCACCTCTCAGGCACTTCCAGACCAGACACGTGTCATGGCGGATGTTGTTCTAGCTGCCCAACAAGTCAGCGCTAACCCCTCACACCCATTAGACCAATCTTAAACCTATCCCCAGCATTGTACGATTAGTCTGCATTTATAATGATAATCACTGCAAGAACAGCGACTAAAAACAAGGTAAACACTCGAAAAGGATCATTGATGAGGGATAATACTCGCACTGGAGTCAATTCAATCTCTAGCATATCCATTCCTCCTCACTTCTCTTTCTAGTCTATGGCATTTAACAGACTAGTGAGAATGGGGAGACAATGAATTTTTAGGAAATGAGGTTCAATTAGTGCCTAATGCTGACGACCTTCTTCGCTTTTCTTTATTTTCTTCCTTAAGTTCTGACGATGTTGCCCCTCTTCTTCCTCATATAGTCGAGCGTCGTTACCGCCCTGGGCAACTTTTATATGTCGAAGGTGAGATTGGTTCATCTGTATATTTTGTCCTTTCTGGGCAAGTTAAACTATGTAAATCAACTCCGGCAGGTGAAAAGCAAATTCTTGACTGGTGTGGTCCCTATGAGTGTCTTGCCGAGGTTCTCCTTCTTGAGGCTGGATCATACCCTTCTACAGCTGAAGTCCTGAAAGACAGTATACTATTAGTGCTTAACAATGAAATAATGCCTCAGATTTTAGAAGCCAATCCTTCCCTATCCGTTGCACTGATTCGAACTTTAAGTCGAAGGTTAAGGCTCTCACAAGAGTTTATTCGCATCTTAACTAATCGTTCGACCACTGGAATCCTTGCTGCGCTTTTTCTCCGTCTAGCTCGACCTGCAACAACTCCAGGACAGCCCATATTTGTTGATGCTTCTATAACTCATCGAGATTTAGCCAGTATGATTGGAACGTCTAGAGAATGTGTCAACCGGGCTATTAATGGTTGGAAGCGATCCGGGATTTTGAAACTAGTAGATGATCGGTTAGAGATCCTTAAACCCCAAGAACTAGCAGAATGGCCTTAATTGAACACCATAGAACTCGTACTATCTGGTCGTTCTAATTGATTAATAATTCGCCAGCATTCCTCCCAGCTAACGTTTGGTTGTCGGCGCCAAAAGATCATCGCTGCCCTGGTCTTTTCGCACTCACGATCGTTGAGCATGCTTTGGCTAGGCATTTTAGCACCCCAAGCATTAATCCATTCTTGATAACAGTGGATTAATTCAGTTGATTGGCTTTTCAGATATCGCATAGTGTAAACAGTTGTCAGCCAATGAATAACTTTGTCTTCACCACCTCTGGCATAGACCTGCCCATCTAAATCAGATCCAGCAACCAAGAGCAACAAGAATAAGAAATGGACCCTTACAGCCTGCTGTAAAGTATCTGGATTAATCTCATATAATTCGGCAAAGCGCCCTAGAGGTTTTAAGAACAGTTTAACAGCGGGATCCCGATAAGTACATATTCCAAAGGCCGCAAGCGGGATTGGGTAAACATCATTCAATCCGCTTTCTTGTAATTGACCCACTAACTCCCGTTCAACTTGAATCAAACGTTGCTCTCTCATAAGAAGCTGATCTGTCGTCTCTTTTAGAAATGATTCAGCTTCTTTAGGTCGTTCTGGCAGGGAATCGGCCCATTCCCGTAAACGAGATCGCCGTGGCATTAGTATTTCAATCATGGAGCCTGTCTCTTGATGCAGTTGTTTAAACCCTTGGCGAACTCGATCAGGATCTCGATATAATCCCCGCATCAACGTTTCAGCAGGTTGGGGAATTTCCATAGATTCCTCGAACCGTACAATAACTTCTCCATTGCGCTCTGGAAACTTGAGCCCCATGGCCTTCTCAATTTCTAATCTTATAGAAGACACATCTGATCCCCCCTAGCCTTGTCTCTTGTTTCATCCTATGGATTCAAGGGATAATTCAGACCATGCCAGACCTAAATTTGACCATTATTCGTTGCTTTGTTAAAATTAGTAAAATGAATCAGAAACGAGCTGACTGCTATTGTCTAAACGAACTTATCACGAAATGGACCTAGATCCCTTCCAGGAAGAAGCACTTGACGCAATCGATGCAGGCAAATCCGTCATTGTAGCAGCACCTACTGGCACTGGGAAAACTCTTGTTGCGGATTATTTAATTGAGAAGGCCATGAAGGATCATTTAAGGGTGATCTATACAGCACCGATTAAGGCCCTTAGCAACCAGAAATTCAGGGACTTTAAAAAGCAGTTTGGAGAAGATGCTGTCGGAATAATGACTGGAGATGTTGTCCTTAACCCAACTGCTCCCCTGCTTATAATGACAACAGAAGTATTTCGGAATCAAGTCATCACTGAAGACCCTAATCTAGACTTTGTGTCGCACATAGTATTTGATGAAATTCACTGGCTAAATGACGAGGAACGTGGAACAGTATGGGAAGAATCGATCATTCTTGCTCCACCAAAAATGAAGATTCTCGGTTTGAGCGCGACAATCGCTAACGCCCGGCATTTAGTGGATTGGATTGAATCCATACGTCATGAAGAAGTTGCTCTTATTGAAGAACACAATCGGGTTGTTCCCCTAGAATACTATTACTATACTAAAGATACCGGCCTTGTCGACTATGATCAACTTTGGCGTTATTATCGTCGAAAACTAAAGGACCGTATCAACGACGATAATCCTTTTGGTCCTACAACTCATTTAGATCTCATACGCACAATTCAGCGTAATCATCTCCCCGCGCTTTTTTTTGTGTTTAGCCGAAAACAATGCGCCTTAAAAGCAATGGAGCTTGCAAACATCGCAAATTATCTGCGACCACATGAACGTAAAGTAGTCGAGGAAAAATTTATACATATCTTTGGTCAAGAAATTGACTGGTCATCTTCAACTCGTCAACTCAGACGTTTATGTTCCAAAGGAATCGCTTTTCATCATGCTGGTTTACTTCCCTCACAAAAAGTTGTCGTCGAAGAACTATTTCTTGAAAGGCTAATTAAAGTTCTTTACTGTACAGAAACCTTCAGTGTCGGAATAAATTATCCGGTCAAAGCAGTTTGTTTTGATTCCCTTAACAAATATGACGGACGAAATTTTCGTCCCCTTGCCAATCACGAATTTTTTCAAATGTCTGGGCGAGCAGGACGACGCGGTCTTGATGAAAAAGGATTTTCTTTCGCCATCGTCGATTTAGCATATATGGAAAAAAGCCCCCCGCCTAAATTTCAACTAAACCGACTTGAACCTCTCACCAGTCAATTTAGGCTGACTTATAATACTGTTCTCAATCTCACTGCGACCTTAACTCAAGCACAAATAGAAATTTACTTCCAAAAAAGTTTTTCCGCTTATAGTTATCGATTAAGTTCTGAGCGACTTCATTCCGAATTAGCGCAAATCCAGCAAAAACTCGAAGAAACCCAACATCTCTGCGATGAGGTCGGCTCCTTTACATGTCCAATTAAACACCATCCCAAGCGCAAAGAGCTTGAGAGGCTTAAAAAAGCTTATCATTCCTTGGGTCCCCGTAAGCAATCCCGTGTATACGGGCGGGAAATGGCTCGTAAAATTCGAGCTTGGGAAAAGCTATTATCTCAAACTCCGAAAAGTTGCGACTTCCAACGCCAAGAAAATTGCCATGTTCAAAGTAAATCTTACTTAAAACTCAAACTGCAACAGCAAGAACTTCAAAATGCTGTCGCTGCGCTTCCTGAAGAACATGCCTTTCTTCAGGAATTTGAATACAAGAAGAACCATCTTCGTCAACTTGGCTATTTGCGTGGCGATGAATTATTACCTCGTGGAACATGTGCCAGTCGAATTTATGTTCAAGAACTCTTGGTTACTGAACTAATCTACTCTGACGTTTTCCAGCAGTTGGATGATGACCAACTGAACGCCTTGATTTCCAGCATTGACTTTGAAGCGAGGAAAAACGATATGTTTCATCGGACAACAGTCTTTGATTCAACACCCGTCAAAGAAATTGTTGAATACATTCAGAGTATTTGTGGGCAAGATTCAGTGAGATATGACCCACGCGTTGCAGGTATCACCCATGCTTGGAGTCAAGGCAGTACCTTTGTCGAAGTCCAAGCCCTTTGCAACTTAGATGAGGGAGATATCATTAGCGTGTTTCGACGAACTATTGATCTTATGCGCCAAATGAGGGAGGCTGTTAGCGATTCTGCCCTTCGTAACCGCCTAAAAGTATGTATGGATAAACTAGACCGAGATGAAGCCGCCATTATGGAACTATAAAGGGAAAAGCTCAACGCTTTTCCCTTCTCTATGAAAAAATCTAAAATTGTAGTTCAAGACATTCGACCCTATAGGTTTATTCGGAAACCTCAAACATATCTTTGCCTACGCCACAAATCGGACAAACCCAATCTTCTGGGATATCCTCAAAAGCAGTACCTGGAGCAATACCCGAATCAGGATCCCCAGCCTCAGGATCGTAAATGTAACCGCAAGCTGTGCAAACATATTTTTTCATTCTTATTACCTCCATTTTTTCTAAGACTATGTATAACTTATTTTAGCATTTTTTCTCCTGATTAGCTAATTCTCCCCAGCCGAATTAACAAATTTCAATCACTAGTTTACTAAACACATTTACACTAATTTATGAATCCTGTTTCAAAGGATATATTGTAATTCTTTAAAACATATCTTCGAAAGTCCTCAGCACATTGGCAAGATTCTTGATGATCACAAAAACCCACTTCTAACTTACCAATGAAATGATGGTGAAGAATATAAACATTCACATACAAATGACTAACTTTCTCGTTTAGAGCAAGATAATGCTTAACAGTGATATAAAACAGAGTAAGCAGAGCGATACTTACAAACATCCCGATCATTGGAAAAAGCCAAGGAATGATTAGGGCTGACAAACCAAGCATTAACACCATAGTCATTCCGATTTTTTCCTGCTGTTTAGCGAGTTTCCACTCGTTATATCGACCTAGAAATTCATAAAACAACTGAGCCATACGCACTGACGGAAACGGCGGATTAGGTTTCCCCTCCGTTTTGTCATTGACGTACTGGCAAAGTACACCCACTTGTATCCTTCCTTTCAAGTTAAACTTCTTCACAGGCTCCCTTGACTAATAAGCTGAAAGAGATCATCGAGCTGGCCAGCATAATCTGTTTGAATCTCTGTATCTCTCGACCCAACTAAAAACGTCTTCATGCCTAACTCTCGACAGACCATATCATTGATGTGTGGGGTGATCATAAGGCAATTTTGAGGCCTGACTCCTAGGTTTTCCGCTACCTCTTGAAAAAACCCGAGGTGTGGTTTTGAAAAATGTACGTTATCTAAGGTTGCAATAACTTTAAAATGTTCAGGGGTAAGACCGGACCAACGAATTTCTTCCTGTATTGCAATTAACGGCATGAGCGGATTGGAGACTATCGCCGTTAAAAAGCCTTGTTGAATAGCAAATTCCACTACTTTAACCCATAGTGGATTGGCTTGAACGAGGCATCGTAAGGCAGGAAAGTCAGAAATGTAAAATTCCTCAAATATAGGCTTTAAGACCTGTACAGACTGCCCAGTGGCCTTAGAAAAGTCCTCAAAAAATGCTTGTATGACTGTTTGTTCAGGCTTAGGTTCTTTTTGAATAGTTTCTAAAGATTTTAATAATTGTTTAGAAAACTTATCCGGCGAAAGAAGGTGTGCAAATCGTGGTGCTAAGATTCCAAGGTAGTTCTGAACGAACTTTGCTGTATCAAGGTTTGTCAATGTTCCCTCTATATCAAAGAGAATTGCTCGGATCACAATGTTGTCCTCCTAATTGAGGTCTCAAGCACAGAATTCTTCGTTGTTCTGGCCCTGTAGAATTAATATTCTCCTTTTTCTTCGAAATTCCTTCTAGTCTTAGAGATGTTACAGTCAATCAACTATTAATATTCCCAGCTCTGCCAACATAATTCCTATCCATATTCACCTGACTCAAACAGGAAATTTTAAAACTATCGGAAAACCCGTAGGAGCAATTCATGTATTGCCCTACAACGCGAAAAAGGTCCCAGAAGAGAAGTTCTCCTCTAGGACGCTTAACAACTCAGTTCTTGCTACGACCCACTCTTAAACAGAGGTGCAATCCCTGAGGCAGCCCTCCCTAGTATGCTGCAGGCACATCGGGAGGGCCATTTTGTATGAGGCCTCAGCTTAAGGATCCCCATTTCATGTCATAAAAACGCTTAATTTAGACATTCTTAAAAGGTATAGACTAGCTGCGATTCGTTCTTACTTCTAAATCATAACTATAAATTAGTGACTGTCCCTTTTAAAACACTAAATAATAAAACGTCAATTCTTAAAAAATGGTTTACCCTTCTCTGCCTCTCCTCTCTCGCTAAACAACCTTTCCCTCTAATGCGATTTCGCTCGCTTTCGTGGCAACACATTGCCTACTTCCTTTGGTAATGGTTGTCTGCTACCCTTTACTTACTTCTTGGTTTGACCTGGAAATTCCTTGGCAGAAAAATAGTATTTAAGCACAAATATTGTTGAATTAAATTACTTCTTTTTACTCTTATTTTTCTTTGCGTTTTTCCGCTTTTCTAAAAGAAGTTCTGCGGTGTGTATAACCTTAACGTTTGGATTATGCTTATCGAGGCCACCTGAAATCTGCATTAAACATCCTGGGCAATCAACTACGACAACATCTGCACCCGTCTCATCAATATTAGCTAGTTTACGATCCAGGATAGGTCCGGATAGCTCTGGAAATTTTATGGAGTAGGATCCGGCAAAGCCACAACACCGATCGGATTCTTTCATTTCAATGAGTTGAACTCCTGCGGTATCAGTCAATATCTTTCGTTGTTCCGCGTAAACCCCCATTGAGCGTTTCAAGTGACAGGAGTCGTGATAAGTAATCTTAAGGGGAATTCCATCTCCTCCTGGAGTTAGTCCACCAAGATCAAACAACAACTTGGAAAAGTCTTTAGATTTTCGACTTAACTCTTCCGCACGAGCTGCTAATGCTGGATCATCTTGAAGCAGCTCTTTGAAGCTTTCTTTAAGCGCGTGGGTACAGGTCGGACATGCTGAGACAACATAATCCACCTTTTCAGCCTCTAACGCTTCGATATTCATAATTGCACACTTACGTGCATTATTTCGATCTCCCATATAAGTTGCTGGAGCACCGCAACAGGATTGTCCGTCTGGGAAGACAACCTCGTATCCTTTTTCATTAAAGGCACTGATAACTCCTTCTCCAATCTTTGGATAAACAAAATCAATCAGACAGCCTGCATAAAGGGCAACCTTTCCTTTAGGATTCTTAACATCCTGTTTTATAGTTTTAATGACATCTCTGAAGGGAACCTTAGCTACAGCCGGTAAACTCTTCTTCTCAGTCAGCCCTGAGAGGAACATTGGTAAGTGACGAATAACTGGCTGTCCTTTGGTAAACGGCTTTTGCGCGACAGAAGCTACACGTAACAGAGAATGGAAAAGCCGCCGATTAGACACTACATCCAGTGCAAATTTTTGGGTAAAGGGTAGTCCTTCTTTTTCTCCCATACGGTTACGTAACTCTAGAATCATTTGAGGAATATCTAATTTTCCTGGACATACTTCAGAACACTTACCACATTGCAGACAAAGATTTTGAGGATTCTGAGCATCTTTTTCAGAGTTCACAAAATTAGTTAGGATCGTCCCGATGCCACCAGTATAAATATGCCCATAGACATGCCCACCTACGAGTTGGAATGCGGGGCATACATTTAGGCAAGATGCACAGCGGATACACTGAAATGTCTTCTTAAACTTCTCATCGTTATACATCTTACGTCGGCCATTATCCATTAGAATAATGTGGAATTCTTTGTCTTTAATTGTGCCGTCGGAATAATATGCAGGCGTAGGACCCGTTACCATACTCACATAGCTAGTTATTTGTTGACCCGTTGCACTTCTGGGAAGTGCTTGAAGGATATGGGTTGCATCTTCGAACTTTGGAACAAGTTTTTCGATACCGACTAAGAATACATGAGTCGGAGGCAAGGTAGATGTTAAACGACCATTACCTTCATTTGTCAGCATCATTAAAGTCCCTGTTTCGGCGATTGCCATATTAGCGCCGGAAATCCCCATATCAGCCTCAAGAAAGGATTTTCTAAGCTCTGTTCTGGCCGTTTTAACAAGTTCAGCAATTACTGGTTGGTTTAATCTATTCAAATGACCAGAAAAAACATCGGCAACTTCTTCTTTAGTCATATGAATTGCAGGCATAACCATGTGGGAGGGATGTTGACCAGCTAACTGTACAATCCACTCTCCCAGGTCAGATTCCTGTACTTCTATTCCTTCAGACATCAATGTTTTGTTAAGTAAGATCTCCTCTGAAACCATTGATTTTGACTTTACTACTTTTTTCACGTCTTTTCGTTTAGCTAACTCGAGAATATATCGTTTTGCATCTTCTCCAGTGGCTGCACGGAATACTTTAGCCCCTCGTTTTGTTGCTTCTTTCTCAAATTGATCAATCATCTCGTCCAAATGGCTAGCTGCATAGGACTTAACTTGCGCAATATTGTCGCTAATTTCTTTAAAATTATACCCTTCATAAGCTTTTTCACGAGATATGACATAGGCATCTCCAAAGCGCCCCAAAGCTCCACGTAAGACGTCATTACCAAGTGCATCCGAAATTTTCTTTTTAAACTGTTTGTCTGCCATTTAAGCCGCACCTCCTACTTCCTCATCTACAAAGATAACAACCAGTTGTTTGGGCCCATGAACCCCAATTGTTAAAACCCTCTCAATGTCTGAAGTTCTACTAGGACCCGTGATAAACCCAACAAATCCTGGGATTTCAGGAAGAGCATGCAGAGTGGCCATGGTTTCTTTCAGGGTTGGAATTATACTAGACGTCGATACTAGTGCAATATGGATTGGAACAAGTGTCGAACATAAGCGCTGATTGACATCAGAATCTGCTTGAACGAGGGTTCCAAGTTCAGCTATGGCATAGTTAACTTGCGTGATACCCGCTTCTGCATCTGGGGTTACCGCACGAAAATTATCTGTGTAAACAGTTAGACCTTTTCCACCAATTAACTCGGAGAAATTCCCTTTTTTCGAGATAGAGGCATCTAAGAGTGCGACATTTTTAATTCCTTTTTGTATCATAACCTTGCAAACAAGTTCTCCTGCTTCTGTTGAAGTGTTGACACGATAGCATTCACCAGATACTGCTTCTAATTTTGTTTTAAATCGTTCGTATAATATACTTTGGTCATCTCTCATACGGACTTCCCCCTAATGTATTATTCTTAATAATATTATTCCTACGTGGTCAGACCATCATGCCACTTTTATTTATTTTAAGTCATAATTCAAGAAATTACAATTACTTTTCTCTAACCAAAATTTTAAATATTATGATTAATCATTTGGGTCCTAGTTAGGAATAAATCCATTAAACGAGGATACTTACCCATGTTTTATGAGGATTGTACCACAAGGGTAAGGATGAGCTGTTCTACTAAAATTTACAAATTGATTTTCGACAAACTTTGCGGTATGTTTAAATAAGTAAAGTCTAGTAGTTAAATCTTCTAGGTTTTGCGCATAAGAGGATTTCCGGACGCGGAAATCCTCAAAACTCACTTCCACCAGACTATCCTACGTGTGCAAATTAGCCCGTCTCTTTATAATACTTATGTACTAACCATGTATGCCCCTATACGGTAGTCGCCGAGAAATAAGTCCAAGAGATTCCTAAGATTATGAAGCATTCTGTGACAGAATGCTTTTTTTATGTTTAAGCCTGAAGTATGTTCGATTATTTATGACGGAGTTATGTTCTAATTACCGTGTTATTATCGTATAGATTACTGAGGGGATAGAATGCGAGTTATGCGATACGATCCAGAAATACTCTATGTTCATAAATTATGCTTCTTTATGTTCTTATCAACCTTTACCCTGCTCGCTGCGGCAATCGTTACTTGGAACTTTGATATTCCTAGCGGGCTCAAAGTTCTAGCTGCGGGGCTAGGCCTTTCCTATATTGTCATGGTTCTAAAGAAAGATTTCAATCCCCCTGAAACAAAATTGACCGCTAAACGTATGGCTCACACAATTTTACAAGACACCAGCCCTCTGTCCATCGCTCGTTTTGCAAGTCAGCTTTATTATTACTTCCATGAACCTGCTCAAGCAATTTCACTATTAGAAAAATACCTTCCCAGCCAAGATCCTCTTATCTGTACGACACTAGGTGACATCCTCCTTAAAGAAGGTAAAGCAAAACGGGCACTCTATATTCTACGAGATAATCCTTTTGCGTTAGTTGATCCGCTTCTTTTAGCAACTCAAGGTCGTGTTCTGAAACATATCGGTAAAATTCCCGAAGCTACTCGATTATTCGAACGAAGTTTATCTCTCTCAAAACGGGAAAAGTTCCCTAAAAGCAGTTCCAACTGGATCACTCAAAAGATACTAACGATTAGCTATATAGCCAATATTCATCATAGGCTTGCAGATTGTTATATTATCCTTGACGACATTACCCAAGCAAAAAAGCATTACAAAGCAGGTAATCGACTTCTTCTTGATATATCTCTTTGGCGTCGATGCCCACCTGTTCCTATCGATTCAACAAAAAACCGCAAAAATACTTATTAGTTCTTCATTCTTTTCCCTTTTGCCGCTAATCTTTACGCCCTATTCCAACAGCTTTTTTAAGGAAAGTTTTCTATAATAAGAATAAAACTTATATGATATTGCAAAATTGGACAAGACTAACCCCGAGTTCTGAAATGGAGGGTGAAAAATGCTGTCAACACAAACTGACGAGGTTTTGGGATTTATCCGTGAATTTGAAGTATCTTCTCGTGATTATCTCCTCTCCAAGGGCTTGAGTGAATCCGAGATGAGAAACGCCTACCTTGATTTACAATGGGATTTCCTACATACAATACTTAAAAATATTAGTCAGTAACTCATTCAGCCGAGCTAATTATCGAGACTTCGGCAACAAACGTCTCAACCTTTAGGGTCATAGTAAGATGCAAACAAGAGCCTGTTAGATGGCTCTTGTTTATTATTGTTTAATTAAATCCGCTCATAGAATCACCTAAAAAATGACGCTTTATATAGTCGTTGATAACGCTGTAATGCTCTAATAGCTGTAAGTCCCGTTGTTAATGGTTCCTCATAATTCCATCCCTTGGCATAGATTCCTCGATAAGAAGGTTCAAATGAACCATTCCTGTTCTGTAACATAAGAAGGTTTAGAATTCCATTATTCAGAACTTCTTTGGGGATAATTCTAGCATAACGCCATAACCCTGAAATAGCTAAGCCGGTTTCAACAACAGACCCCCAGCCCCCATCACTGTTTTGTGTTTCTAACAGAAACTCCTGTGCTTTCTTTCTAGCACCTAATATATGACGTGCAGTGTTCCATCGTTCCCAACTAAATTTCCACTTACTAAACAATTCCAAGGCCTGTGCAGTACTATAAACCGATCCCTCGAACCAAGATGCCGGAAAAGCGCCTTGATTATTCTGCTGAGAAAGTATCCAATTTAGCCCATGCCATATTCGTTCGTCTTGAGAACGCTTACTACGCCACAATGCCTCTAAAACGTGAATGCTAACATCCACACTCGGTATATACACTGGGAATTCTGAAGTAACATTAGGGGGAATCCCTTGAAAGCTAGGAAACGTACTCCAGCTTCCATCGTCATTTTGTAATCGCTCAAGAAGGTGGACCCCCAGCTCATTACGCTCCCCAGACACCTGATGCAAACCGATCAAGGCAACTGCCGTGTCATCCAAGTCGGGGTGGGTGTACGGTGGTGTGCTCCCATAACTACCATCATCATTTTGTGCTCTTTTCAGCCACTCGATCCCCTCTTCCAGCCACGGGATCTCTGACGGGTTCCGGGTTATCTCTCCAAAGACGCTGACCGCCCAACCCATTGCCCATATTTTTAGTTGGTCAAAAGCAGGCCATCCACCACTTGGATATTGTTTCTGTAATAACCATTGCCCAGCCCTTTGAGTTTGTTCTTTGTGAAGTCCATTGTTCATCATAGCAAGAATGGCCATACTCGTTGCAATAATATCTTCTGCCCAAGATCCGTCCTTCATTTGTGTTTTCACAAGATATTGAAGTCCTTTTTGAATCCCATCTTGTGAGTTGGAGGCTAGAATTGATGCTGCAACAACAACCGATCTACCGTATAGTGGTAACTTAGTTAAGATCCTATCTTCAAGAATCGTGGGAAGCAATATTTCTTCCGGTGTAGGCCCTTCCAGGCCAGGAACGACTCTTTGCCCTAATGATAAAATCACTTGAGAAAATTGCCTCACTTGAGACAAAAGTCTAATTTTAGCTCTCCATCCGCCTTGACTTCCCATCAGGACCATTTTTACTATTTGGGTTATCTCTTCATCCGGTTTATCACCCGGAAATTTACCCCATCCTCCATGATCCTGCTGTTTCAGCCATTGTATGCCTTGATATTGTGCATTCTCATACCCTTTACCAACCGCGAGAAGCGCAAGAGCAGCAAGGGCTGTTGCCCCTGGGCTGGGAGAAACACTATGGGCTTCGTCAACCTTACCTGACAAAATCTGTTCTACACCCTCGGATACATAACAACGTGCTTGGTCAAGACATTCTTGAACTTCTTTTCTAAGCTCCATAGAATTCTCTCCATCTTCATATTTAGCGCATGCCATAGTATTAACTATGTTATCAAGCGGTAAATTGTTCCATAAAAAAACTTGCCCAACCTTAAAGGTTCGGCAAGTTGCTTCCATATCGGCATTTGACCGCTTTCACTTGATCCAAGCGAAGAGATTTCGAGGCTATGAAGTCTAAAGAAAACGCTAAAGTGTACGACTTACAGCAATTTCATCACAATTTGGAAACTTGATACAGTTAATACACTCAGTCCAAACCTTCTGGGGCATTTGGTCTTTACTAACTTCTTCGTATCCACAGTATTTGAAGAACTCTGGCTGGTAGGTGAGAGCAAAAACTTTAGTACAGCCTAGTTCCCTTGCTTCATCTTCAAGTGTTTTAACAATTTTCGATCCAATCCCTCTTCTTTTGTATTCACTAGCAACCGCTAACGCTCTTATCTCTGCTAAGTCACTCCAAAGAATATGGAGCGATGCAACTCCCACTAATTGGTCATCCATTTCTGCCAGCAGGAACTCGCGAATGTTTTCATAAAGCATATTTCTTGATCGGGGAAGCATGAGCCCTTGTTCTGCATTACTATTAATCAATGACATCATAGCTTCTACATCCGCTATTCGTGCCTTACGCAATTTCATGTTAAATACTCCTTTTATAGTTTTGCATAATTATACACCATAATTTATATTTCTGCATATCCCTTTATACTGAAATTTTTGTTTCACTTCAAGTTTCTTTTGTTCTCTTGATCTTATTTGTCGGATTTTGAACTATTGTTTTCTAAACATATGTTTTAATAATCGAGTTTATTAGCCACTTGAAGCCTATCTCCCAAAATTTAACTATCTTCTTTTTCTTACAATTTTTTGCGACTTTTTATGGTAAACTTGTCAGTGGGTTGTTCTTAGAAGTTTTTGGAAGGAGATTGTCAATTTGGTTCCTCTAAAATTACGATTACGTTCTTTAGACCGACAAATTGTTTTTATCGTTTTGTCTCTTATTCTCATTACAACCATTCTACTATGTGATATATTCTCAATTCCCAACTCCTTGAGCATTACGCTAAAATTCCTTCCGCTTATCACTCTTATTATTTGGTTTGAACTGTGGTTCCATACTTGGGGCAAAGTATGGATCCTAGCCGCAACTCTTTTCACAGTTGCTTCACATATTAACTCTGCCTTTCCCTCAGGCCCATTACTTATAGGTCATTTTATCTTCCTACTTGTAATGATGTTTCTCTTTGACCGAAGAGAAAGACAAAAAAGGGTACTTCATCAGCGTCACCTTAAAACTATGCAGGCTCTGTTGCGACAAAATCCTCCCTTAATTCAAACCGTTGATTATACCCGTGAAGCGGTTATCTTATTGGATAATTCCGGTTCAATTATTGAACTTAATTCGGAATCCTCCTTTTTGTTATCACTACCCGAATCCAGCTTAATTGGCAAACCTATATTTGATGTTCTAGGTATTTTGCCAAACTTTCAACCATCGAACATTCCGGAAAGTGGTGAATTTGCGTGGAAAACGCAAAAAGGAGGTACAATCCTGATAAAATTTCGTACTCGGCCTTTACTAGACGACGATATTCCATCAGGCACACTCATAACACTTTTTGATATAAGTGAGGCCAAAAGACGTTTGGAAGCTTCTATGCAAATTGAAAAACTTTCGATCATAAGCCAAGTCTCTGCAGGTTTGGCACATGAAATTCGAAATCCCTTGACGACCATTAAAGGTTTCATGGAACTAATAACCCCTGAACAATGGCCAAAATCATTTCGGCCTTATCAGGAAATAATTCTCGATGAGATCCAAACCATTGAACAATTACTCAACAATTTTGTCCTCTTAACAAATCCTACTGCGCCTCAGGTAGTGAGACTTGATCTCATAGAAGAAATCCCCTCAATTATTCTAACGATTCAGCCTATGATTCGGAAAAGCGGAGTCACCCTTGTTCTTGAATTTCCCTCTCATTCTGTCTATGTTATGGGCGACCGTGAACAGCTTGTTCATGCGCTTTTATCAGTCCTTAATAACGCAATTGAAGTTACTCCTAAAGGAGAAAGGGTTATCATTCGTTTAACAGAAGAAGAATCCTTTGTTAGGATAAGTATCATAGATTATGGTCCGGGTATTCCGGAAGACCTACGCACCCGAGTTTTTGAGCCCTTCTTTAGCACTCACAACGAAGCTATTGGATTGGGGCTAACCATTGCTCAACAGATCATCCTCAGCCACCAAGGCAAGCTTCATTTTTCTGAGTCCTCCTCTTCTTCGGGGACCGTGGTAATGATCGAGTTTCCAAGTTTATCAAGCATCACAAATACCCTTTCTGCATAAGTGAATGATTCAGATGATTGCTTTGACAATTAAGTTGATAAATACCCTTATCCTGCCAGTCTTCTGGTAAAGTCCAGATTGGAAACTTATCCACATCATTTAACCAACAATAACAACGCCTAAGCTCTTCCTCTTTATTAAGTGTTGTTAGCCAGTGTATACGCCCATCCCAAGCTAAGGGATTCCCTTGATTATCTTTGGCACCCACCAAAAGCAGGCTTCTTTCTAATACAGATGCCAACAAGATACTTCGGGCAGCTCTTAGGAGGGGTTTATCAAAAATTGGACATACCACGCTTAATTGTCCATTTCCCTGATAATAAAACCATTCTTCTAAGTCAACTACTTCATTTTCACTGCGATCTTTTGCTATCCATGGCCATGGCCATGGCCTTCCCCAGAGTAACTTTAGTGCTCCGTCACCCTGATGAAGGACCAAAGTAAGGAGATCTTGAGGACGAAGTTTACCCTCTCGCTCCAGTGATTCAAGATAATTTAATATCTCAGAAATCGTTTCACAAAAATCAGGGTTTAAAGATCCCGAAGAATCTACCCAGCCCTGTTTTTGCCATTTCATAATTAATTCCGTTTCCTTAAGCCATTTGACTTTACTTGTTAGTTCAAACTTTTTACCCTTGCGCCGCACTTCAGCTATTTCAAAGTTCCCCCAAAAAATGCTAATGGTCTGATTTTTAATGACTATACGAACGTTTCGAGAGGTTAACTGGTTGAAAAACTCGTTCACGGTCATTAATTGTTGCCTGGCAACAGGATTTAAACCTACTCCCCAACGCTTCCAATCGGCTCTTTCTTCTCCTATGGCATATCGCGGCCCACGTAATGCTTGCTTCTCGGGGATGGGGTATAGACTTGGAGTTAGTTTTTCACGCCAGTATACTGCTTTTGCATTGATAGTCCCTCCTATTTTTGAGAGACCTGATAAAAAGGATGTAGAAAAATCCGGGGCTACATAATAGATTACAGTTTTTGCGCCATTGCTTAGCCGATGCCCCCATAACAGACCTGCAAGAAGGAATTCTTCTTCACGATTTATTGAGGTACTGGCAATAATGCCTACTCGTAAAGTCGTCTCTCCACCCATAAAATAATTATACTGAAGTGGAAGACGACTGGCTTTCTTTTTGTCTTCTGGGTACTCTTTCCAATCCTTAGCTATAAATACATCAGGATGAGTTTCCCAGATTATGTTCCAGGTAATACTCAACAATGACCCTCCCTTAGCTTTTCTCCATAAGGATGTTTACGCGCTAAGTACGAAGATCATGACAAATATATCAAGAATGGTGTCAGATTATTCATAATTCTTATATTAGAGCCCGCCTTGCCACCTGCGAACAATATCTAAGGTTTCCGTAATCGGCAACGCGTTCCGTATATGCCCATCTCGTCCTTCCATCGTTCGGGCTAAGAACATAGAGTTCCAAATGCTTTCAGCGCTTGCCTCAGTCACAGCTCTGAAGAATTCATCTAATTCCCAGTCTGATAAATAATTATTCGGACTGCCAATATAGGTGCTGACCATCAAACAAAAATCCCCGCTTCCTGTCATGGAGATTGACCCAGTCCGAGCCATGCCCAGGTTGGCCCGTCCTGCAAGTTGCCTTAATTGCCAGCGTGATAAGGGAGCATTCGTAATCCCCACAAGAATTAACGAACCTGGGATGTACCCTGATGCTTGCTGATCTAACAATTTTCCTACTGGAACTCCCACCAAGAGAAAATCACGCAAAACTCCAAAATTCGCCAAGGCAAGCATGCCTAATACAAAACTACGCCCACTTTGATCTTGGACAAGGCGTGATGAACTCCCGATTCCTCCTTTCATATGGAAACAGGACATTCCGACTCCTGCTCCGACATTTCCCTGGTCTATGGGGCCTTTAGCAGCCCGTTGGAGTGCTAGTATTGCATCCCATGGCTTAACATGGCGTCCACGTATGTCATTTAGATAGGAATCGTCACACTCCATAACAACGATATTTGGAGTTCGTGCGTCATTTCCTATCTCTGGATTTTGCTTTAATAAATAGGTGATTACCCCATTAGCCACGTCATTTACACTAAGAGTATTCGTCAATAAAATAGGAGAGTTTAAACTACCCGTCTCTTGTATGTAGGGTACCCCCAGTGACTTTCCGTACCCATTCATAACCTCAATTCCCGCGCTGCAAGGTTGTCGGTATAAGTTACCGGTTCGAGGTAGTATGGCTGTTACTCCCGTCCTAACAGGACCCTTTCCATGAGGAAGCAACGGCCCAACCCCTTGGATTAAGGATACATGACCTACTCGAACCCCTGGTACATCTGTAATATCGTTATTTTTACCTACAGGCATTTGACCCATCCAAAGTCCTAAGTCCCTCGGAGTCCTTCTTTTTTGCATCAAAAACCCCTCCGTTGTATCTTTATGGAAAACAACAGAGGGATATGAGCAAATCACCATTTTTCCTAATAATCATTTATCGTTAGGCTTCCCACTTCTTTTCTGATAGTCCGTCAAGAAAGACCGAGAGGGCATGGTTCAACTCTTGATGCAAATCTCCCGTACCTGAAACATACCAGCGGATAAAATGCTGGATCATCATCCCTTCCAAGCTTTCTGCTAAGAATGCCGGATCGAACTCACGGCTGATTTCACCATTTTGTTGTCCAACACTTAAGATAGCTAATAGACCATAATGCAGGCTCATGTCATAATCTGCACCTTCGCGACTCCTGACTGTAACCCAAGCAATTTCACGATCTTTGGTCATAAATTCAGCCCAATCTTGAAGTAGGGTTCCTAATCGCTGCCTTGTCCCTATACTTGGCTTATGGCGCCCCAGGTTAGCAAGATTTTGCCAAGATCGTCGAGAAAATTCCATAATAACGGCTTCTTTTGTAGGAAAATAGTTATAGAAGGTTCCTTTACCCACATCAGCCTGCTGGGTGATCTGTTCAACAGACGTAGCTGAAAACCCTTGCAAACGAAAAAGCTGCATAGCATTGGAGAATATCTTCTCGCGAGTTTCATTTTTCTTTCGCTCTCTACGAGACAACTCCGTCACTTTAAATCCCCCTTTGAGTGGCAATGTCAAGCGACATTAAACCTACCCTCACTCATAGAGGTGAGGGTCTTGGAATACATAAAAACTACCTACTCATCTATTCTACGTATTCCATTTTTTTCCTTCTCAAAAGAGGTAAATCAGAAAATTTTTACTACTTGCTATGAATCCCAACAGAATCACGTCCGAGTTTCCAGACTGAAATAACCCTCCAGACTGCTCGTTCTAATTGCTCTTGAGCTTTTGTGAATGCTTCTTCTAAGGTAGCTGGTCCTTCTGAAACACTGAAACAACACAAGATCCCTTGTTTTGAAAGAAAATTCGGAGGGCCCTCCACAGATCCCGATATAACCAGTACTGGAACATGATATCTTTTCGCTAAAGCTGCAACCCCAACCGGTACTTTGCCGTAGGCTGTCTGAGAGTCAGTCTTCCCTTCACCCGTAAGCACTAAGTCCGCATGTCTAATTTTTTCATCTGCATTAGATACTTCTAACACAATTTGCGATCCCGGTCGCAATTGTGCCCCTAAGAACCCAACGGCTCCTGCACCAAGTCCACCTGCAGCACCACCACCAACTAATGCAAGCAGGTTTGTACCAGCAACCGTGCTCAGACATTCCCCTAATTGCTGTAAAGCCGCATCTAGTTCCTGGATATCTGCGGGACTTGCACCCTTTTGCGGCCCATAAACAGCACTGGCACCTTCTGGACCACAAAGCGGATTTTGAACATCACAAGCCACTTCAATTTTGACGTTTGCCAGAAGGGGATTTATTCCTGACATATCTATGTTAGCGAGTTTCGCAAGTGCCGCTCCTCCAAGTGATAATTCCTTACCATGGGAATCCAATAACTTAACTCCTAAAGCGACAGCAAGACCTGCTCCACCATCATTCGTCGCACTTCCTCCAATACCGAGGAGAATCTTATTCACACCGCGTTCCAGGGCATCTTTAATCAATACACCGGTTCCATAAGTAGATGTTAAGCGAGGATTTTTTTCTTCATCCCTTAAAAGGGTTAATCCAGAGGCTGCCGCCATCTCAATGATTGCGGTCGAGCCATCATCGATCAGACCATATGATGCCTCTAGTGGGCGACCCAGAGGGTCTGTGGTATTGACTTTTATTTCTACTCCACGAACTGCGCTTAGTATCGCTTCTACGGTACCCTCTCCGCCATCTGCCATTGGGATCATATCGATTTCACATTCCGGATAGACCCTTTGAACCCCCTTACACATAGCTTGAGCAACATCTAAGGCTTTTAGACAGCCTTTGAACGAGTCTGGTGCAATGACAATTCTCACATAGTTTCACTCCTTAGACTGAGCACGTCGCCCAAAATACATTCCAACGTTCATAATAACTACGAGGCTTACAAAATCTAGAACAACCAAAATCCAGCTATCAATGGGAAAATCTACAAGGCTAGCGATTAGATAGGATAAAAGATTAAAAATAAAGGCTGCAAGGTAGGCAATCCGTAGATCCTCATGCTTTGGACGATACCCTACCAAAAAGCCGAGGGGGTAAAACAACGAAAAATTAAAGGCTAACTGATTAAATATGCCACCCGTAACAAAGAACTCCCCCCAAAAAATAAAAAGAAAACTTAATATAAGTTGATAGCGCCAAAAAGCATAATTCATGCGTTCCTCCTAAAATGTTGACCCTTTGCTTGTCCTAAGTTCTTAGCTTAGGCGCTCAGTGGAGTCTAGCCTCTACTAAATTGGGGAGAGAGTTACACTCCCTCCCCATACCGATACTATAGAACGTATACTATAGTCGATTAGACCTCATAGTCATAGTTCGACACCTCACATCCTACCAAGGAAGAAGTTGAACTACTTTATACTAAGCCATTTTTTTATTATGATATTAGCTATAGTTTGGTGCTTCCTTCGTTATTGTTACATCATGAGGATGACTTTCTCTAAGTCCTGCAGCAGTGATACGAATGAAATGAGTTTTAGTTCGAAGTGCCTCAATGTCAGCAGTTCCGCAATACCCCATCCCTGCTCGCAGTCCCCCGATCATTTGATAGATCGTCTCCGAAACTGGTCCTTTATACGGAACCCGACCTTCAATTCCCTCGGGGACAAGCTTTTGATCCTTTTCTTGGAAATAGCGATCTCGGCTTCCTTCTTTCATGGCGCCAATGGATCCCATTCCCCTGTATACTTTGAAGCTTCGTCCCTGATAAATTTCTAAATCTCCTGGACTCTCTTCTGTTCCAGCGAAAAGACTTCCAATCATCACGATACGAGCTCCAGCTGCTATAGCCTTTACGATATCACCCGAAAACTTAATCCCTCCATCGGCAATCACCGGAATTCCATATTTTTCTGCTTCTTCAGCACAATCCATTACCGCCGTGATTTGAGGAACCCCTATCCCTGCTACAACTCGCGTAGTACAAATAGATCCCGGTCCAATTCCTACCTTAATGCCATCAGCACCCGCTTCGATCAGGTCACGTGTTGCTTCTGCTGTTGCAACATTACCTGCAATGACCTGAGTCTCTGGAAAGCGGTCTTTTAAGACTCTAACCATCTCGATAACCCCTTTGGAGTGTCCATGTGCAGTATCAAGGACAATAACGTCAACACGGGCTTTAACCAATGCTTCTGCACGTTGTAATGTATCTGAAGTAACCCCAACAGCAGCCCCTACTACCAAACGTCCGCTTTCATCACGAGCTGAATTAGGGTATTGACGTGCTTTTTCAATATCTTTAATAGTGATAAGGCCTTTAAGCATACCATCAGAATCTACGATGGGCAGCTTTTCGATCTTATGTTGACCTAGTATTTCTTGAGCGTGGTCAAGGGTTGTTCCTATAGGAGCTGTTATCAAATTGGTCTTTGTCATAACTTCCGAGATTAGACGATCAAAATTTTTCTCAAAACGCAAATCCCTATTTGTCAATATGCCGACCAGTTTTCCCTCAACCGTAATCGGAACTCCTGAGATACGGTAACGTTCCATCAGTTTTAGGGCTTGCATAATAGTGTCAGTAGGATTTAAAAAGATAGGATCCGTGATAACGCCATGTTCTGAGCGCTTAACTTTATCAACTTCTAAAGCTTGTTGCTTAATGCTCATATTTTTATGAATAATCCCTATTCCGCCCTCCCGAGCAATGGAGATAGCCATCCGGGAATCAGTCACTGTGTCCATACCAGCACTCATAAGGGGAATATTAAGTTTAATCTTTTTCGTTAAATAAGTGCTGACATCCACATCCCGGGGTAATACCTCGGATTTAGCCGGAACAATGAGAACATCATCAAAGGTTAGTGCCGCTTCATTGATTATACGATTGGACATGATTAGCTCCCTTCCCAATAGTTTTCTAATTAGTATATCAGAAATATGATAAAAAAAACATGTTGCATGCTAAATAATCATTCTCCCGGCTTGTAAAAAACAATTTCTCTAATTATGATAAGGAAGAGGGGGGGCAGAACATGTTCTACCGTGTACATCAATTCCTTCGAGCTATCTTTCCTCACGTTGATCCTTCTGAGATCAATTGGGCGTTGAATCATTTATCCCCTGAGGCTTCTGAACTTTTTCTTCAGCAATCCCTGCCAGAACAACGACATTCTATCGATGTGGCAAAGACAATTATAAAAACAAAAGTCCCGTTAGCGTTTGATGATTTTCAAAATCTGATGACTGCTGCACTTCTTCATGATTGTGGAAAGTCCTTCATATCCCTCCGAATCTGGCAACGGGTGTATATTGTCCTTGTCCATAAAATGCCTCAATTGTTATGGCCTTACTTCAAAAGGGGGCACTCAATTTTTGCTGTTTCCTTGAAAATTGATGCAAGTCATGCTTTATGGGGTGGTTCTTTAGCTGAAAAAGCAGGATTAAATCCCATGGTATGTCTCTTGATCCGCGAACATCATACTCCTACTACGGATTTGGGCCGTATCTTAGAACAAGCGGATAATATAAATTAGGGGCAATTCATGAATTGCCCCTACTATCTTTGCTGCTTAAGCACTCTGCTCAGGGAAAAATAGATTTCTATACAAATGTAGTACCAAATACTGGCATGCAGGTCTAATATAAGGAAGCATGAGTCACCCATTGGATGACTCATGCTTTTTGGACGGATGATTCCATTTTGTCTTGTAGTTCCACGATTTCCCTGTTCTTAGAAAATATCCATTTTGCAAAACGCTTGTTATCTCGTTGTAAGCGAACGTTTTCCTTTTCGAGACTACGAACTAACGCTACCTTTTCTCGTTCAACCTTCTCTAATAAATTCATGAGTACTCGACGGCTTACTCTTAAATGTTCGACACGTTGCTCTAATTCTCCAACACGAGCCCTAAGTAACTTTATTTCGTCCATTGAATTCAATCATTACGCCCCCTCGGCTCTATCAATAATAATAGTCTATGCCGAGAAAACGCATTTTAAACCCAAAAAAAGAAAACTCCAAACCTTCTTAGTTAATTGGACTTTGCTAATTCCTTGATTTCCTGAAGAACCCTGAGTGACACCCCCCAGCGTCCAAGCTCCACTCCAGGTTTACAGGCTTCTCCATGAAAGTCCGAACCTCCTGTCATGAGTAAATTATAGTGCTCAGCAAGAGCCTTGTATCTAGTTACATCCTGAGCTTTGTGTTCTGAATGTAATACTTCGATCCCTTTAAGACCCGCTTCGACCCAGGCGGGAATCCCTTCCTCAAGGCGTTGCATCCCAGGATGGGCAAGCACCGGTACACCCTTCGCTTTTCGGATTAGCTCAATCCCTTCTTCGGGAGTTAATTTAAAGCGTGGAACATAAGCCGGCGCACCAACGCCTAGGTAACGCTCAAAACCTTCCTGAATGTCTCGAATATAACCCTTTTCCATTAGTGCTTGAGCTATATGCGGACGACCGATGGAATCTCCTTGAGCATATTTTCGAATAGCTTCCTCAGAAATGTCAACCTCTTGGTTTCTCAAACGTTCTAGGATTTTCAGCATTCGTCGTTGACGAGCCTCCCCTAAGTTTCTTAATTTATCCTTAAGATAGTTAGATGAGCTATCAAGCTCGTAGCCAAGGATATGTACCTCTTTTCCTAACCAATCAGTACTGAGCTCGATTCCTTTTAGGAGTTGTAGTTTGTAGTGGGCGGCAGCTTCCTCGGCCTCATTCCAGCCCTTAATTGTGTCGTGGTCTGTAATTCCTAAGCCTTTTAAGCCCAACTCTGCTGCTAAACGAACAAGTTCCGCTGGGGACAATGATCCGTCGGAGGCAGTTGTATGACAATGTAAGTCTACTTCATATAAAGCTACTACCTGCACGTTATAACCTCATTTCTACTGTTATCTACGTCATCTATTTTAGCACGTCCGAGAGTAAACGCATAAAATTACCCCCTGCAATCAATTCAACTTCTTTAACAGAAAACCCAGCTTTTAATAAATCGTCCATTAGATAGGAATACTCCCCAACATGTTCCAGTCCCCCAGGGACTTCACTTATTCCGTCAAAATCTGAACCTAAACCCACCGTCTCCACTCCGGCTATTTCAGCAATATGACAAATATGACGAACAACATCTTCCCGCGTTGCAGGGCCAGATTCTTTTAAAAACTGTGGATAAAAGTTGACCCCTAGAACCCCTTTATGCTTCGCTAAAGTACGCAGTTGTTCATCCGATAAATTTCTTGGATGATTACACAAAGCCTTAGCACAAGAATGAGTTGCTGCGACAGGAGCCTTTGATAAATCTAAGACGTGCCAAAACCCTTCTTCATTAAGATGTGACACATCAATAAGCATTCCTAGTGTATTCATACGCAGAACAACTTCTTGCCCTAAATTGGTTAACCTACTTCGGGTATCTGCCTCGCCGACACCATCAGCCAATGCATTCCGTTGATTCCAAGTAAGGCCCAAAGCTCGCACTCCCAGTTGATAGATTATGTCTAACATGAAGAGGTTTTGACCTAGAATTTCTCCTCCCTCGACACTTAACAAGATACCTATACGTCCGGGGTCCGGGATCCGTTTAAGATCTTGCTTACCTATAACTAGAAATACTTGCTCTGGATGATCAGTCAGGAATCTAAGTGCTCCTTCAATTAGTTGTAAGCCCCGTGCTGTGGCCATAAATGGTTTATACTCTGCCTCGATATAAGCTGCTAGAAACTGAAGAGCTACTCCTGCCGACCTTGCGCGAGGCGTATCCCATTGCCCTCCTTCTGTGGGATCTTGCAATGTCCTTTCACCATTTACAAAATGAATTAAACTATCACAATGTCCGTCAATAATATAGGGATATTTCATAAGGTAAAAACCTCCTTTGATACATTTGGAAATAACTTGCAATTATAATAAACACCTGCCTACTCTAAGTATAGAGCAGACAGGTGATTTATTATTGTATCAATAATTTTTAACGTGACTGAATTATTAATTTAATAGCTGTTCTTTCTTCTCCCTCAATCATTACATCAGTAAAGGCCGGAATGCAAACAAGATCCACTCCACTTGGAGCCACAAAACCACGAGCAATAGCGACTGCTTTTACAGCTTGGTTTAGAGCGCCAGCTCCAATAGCTTGCAGCTCAGCACCGCCTTTTTCACGAAGTACCCCCGCTAAAGCTCCTGCAACCGCATTCGGGCTTGATTTTGCTGAGACTTTTAATACTTCCATAATACATCCTCCTGCTCGAATTCATTTACAAGTATTACCACAACTTAGAATATATGTATTCGAGAACGAGCAGACAAAATCCTCTATTTATAGGTAAAGAATTTTCAGATTTTTTTAAGCGTCGGTTAATAATTGAATCGCTTCGATTTTTTGTGCTTTTCCTGTATCTTCATCAATATCTATAACGACAGCATTCATTTGAATTGGACCACCTGCTAACTCAAATTTCGCAGGGAGTTGAGTTAAAAAGCGATTGATGATTATTTCCTTTTTCACTCCCAAAACAGAGTCTCTTGGTCCAGTCATGCCCACATCCGTTATATATGCTGTACCCTGACTAAGCAAGCGAGCATCCGCTGTCTGAATATGTGTATGGGTGCCCAGAACTGCACTGACCTTCCCATCAAGAAACCAGCCCAAAGCAACTTTTTCCGAAGTAGCCTCGGCATGGAAATCTACAATTATAATGGGAGTTTCTTGTTTAAGCTGATTAATCCAGCGTATTGCTCCACTAAAGGGGTCCTCAAGAGGCGGTAAAAATACTCGTCCTGAAAGATTAAGCACGCCAATTTTTTTACCCATGGCACGTATAAATCCGTAACCCTGCCCTGGTGCTCCAACAGGGTAATTAGCAGGTCTAATAAGTCTTGGTTCACGATCAATAAAATTCATTATCTCTTTATTGTCCCAAACATGATTTCCCATTGTCATAAACTGAATTCCGTTATTATATAGTTCATCAGCAATATCTTTAGTTATTCCTTTTCCAGCAGCAGCATTTTCACCATTTGCGATGGTTACATCGATTTTGTGTTCTTCTTGTACAGATTTTAAAAACCGCTTAACTGCCTCTCTTCCCGGCTTCCCTACAATATCTCCAATAAAAAGTACGCGTAACAAATAAATAACTCCCTCCAATACCCGAACTAATTCATAGTTATAGGATACCAATATTTCGTTAAGATAATCAGAAAACTTACACTTCATAACCTTGATCTATAAGTAAACACCCACTTCAAGTGAGGTGTCACCTAGAATAGAGTAACTAGGTTTTAAAGACTAATACCTTATCATCTTCTCGCAAAGCAACAACATTCTTCTTCACATCGATGTTCTGAATGGAAGACAGCATTTGAGTTATCATTTCTTCCTGATAGATTTGTTCATCTTGGGGCAAATATATTTGATCATAGATCAATTGGTGTTTATAGGCTCCCTTTAAGAGTTCAACAATGAGTCCAACTTCTCGCTGACTCATACTATCAACATCACGAGTTATCGTAATCACACTAACGCCTTCTTCGCTCCGGCTGGCAATATCAAAAACTCGCATTCTTTGCCCTTCGAGTTGATGAAAAATCTCTAAAGCAGGTTTCAGGAGTTCATGGAGAGTGGTGTCATCTTGGGCTTGATTAACCATAAACTTAAACTTAAGCGCATGTTCCTCACGCCAATATTGAACCGATCCTACTTCCGTATATCTCGTCAAGATTGAGGTGAGTAAACCAACTCCATCTTGCAAACGCCCTCCGTCTCTATATTGTAAATTACTTAACATTCCTGTTTCAGCCCTCTCTGTCCGCTTTTAGCATCCACTTCAAGTATGTAGGTATTTCTGATCCATCGTTCTAAACCAGTTTCAAACAATGTCTTATCTTGCATAGTATTCGGCATTGGGCATCGAACTCCTGCTCAAACCTTCCAAATTTGAATTGGTCATTTATGGATAGCAAAAAAATCAGGCGACCCAATGGATCGCCTGATTTCAACATTTTACTATTAATAATTATTTCGCGAAGTCAACTGCCCGAGTCTCACGGATAACGACAACCTTGATTTGTCCTGGATACTCAAGTTCCTCTTCAATCCGCTTACTAATCTCACGGGCAACGCGAGGAGCGAGCACATCGTCAATTTTATCGGGTTTAACGATGATACGAACTTCCCGTCCAGCCTGAATAGCAAAACATTTTTCAACTCCTTCAAAACTCTCAGCAATTTCTTCGAGTTTTTGTAGGCGTTTAATATACGTTTCGAGAGTTTCTCTACGCGCCCCTGGTCGAGCCGCAGAAACCGCATCAGCCGCAGCAACAAGTACCGCAACAATGGTTTTAGGCTCTACATCGTTATGATGTGCTTCAATGGCATGGGTAACATCACTAGATTCCTTGTACTTTCTTGCCAAATCGACTCCGATTTGCACGTGAGTCCCTTCCATATCATGATCAACGGCCTTACCGATATCATGCAACAAACCTGCCCGTTTAGCAAGCTGGATATCCACACCTAACTCAGCAGCCATTAATCCTGCTAAATGAGATACTTCCGTTGAGTGTTTCAAGACATTTTGTCCATAACTGGTTCTGAATTTCAGTCGACCAAGCAAACGAATCAACTCGGGATGCAATCCATGCACACCAGTTTCAAAGGTCGCTTGTTCTCCTTCCTCCCGAATCTTTTGATCGACTTCTTTCTGAGCTTTTTCCACCATTTCTTCAATTCTTGCTGGGTGAATTCGTCCGTCAGCAATGAGTTTTTCTAAAGCAATACGCGCAACCTCGCGACGGATAGGATCAAAACCTGATAATATGACAGCTTCAGGAGTATCATCAATAATAAGATCAATCCCTGTCAGGGTTTCCAAAGTACGGATATTACGCCCCTCACGACCGATAATCCGTCCTTTCATTTCATCGCTTGGCAATGCAACAACAGATACAGTTGTTTCTGCTACATGATCCGCTGCGCATCGCTGTATCGCTAAGGCAATAATATTCTTTGCCCTTTTCTCCGCTTCTTCTTTGGCACGAGTCTCAATTTCCTTAATCAGAATTGCAGATTCATAACGAACGTCTTCTTCAACACGTTTAAGTAGCAATTGTTTGGCCTCTTCTGAGGTCATACCCGATAAACGTTCTAATTCAGCTTGCTCCTTGCCAACGATCTGATTCAACTCTTCTTTTAGATGTTCTACTTCGTTTTCTTTACGGTGCAAGTTTTCCTCTTTACGTTCCAATGACTCAATTTTACGATCTAAGCTCTCTTCTTTTTGAAGCAAGCGTCGTTCAAGCCGTTGGAGTTCATTACGCCGTTCCCGAGTTTCCTTTTCTACTTCATTGCGAATATGCATGACTTCTTCTTTAGCCGCAACTACAGATTCTCTTTTCTTGCTTTCAGCTGCAGAATGGGCATTCTCAACGATCCGTTTTGCTTCTTCTTCTGCTGATCCAATACTCTTTTCAGCTGTATTCTTGCGAAAAAGCCAACCTGCTAAGACACCTAGACCTAATCCCACTAATACGGAAATTAACCCGGTAATAACTAGTTCCATCATTACGTCTACACACCTCCTTTTTTTAAACTTTTAATCTTTTATTATTTTACATAAAAAAAACTGGTTCCAAAACCAGTCACTCTAAGCATAACCTTTAAAACAGGTTGTTTTTTCCCTGTTTCCTACAACTCTCGCTCGCTAGTCAAAAAACCCATATTTTAGCTAACTACAACGAAATCTATAAGAAAACCTTTAAAGGTTAAATCTTAACAGAGACAGGTCTCTGTTAAGATTTTAATATCATTTGCAACCAATGTCAAGCTTGTCCTAAATGAGTGAATTCTATACACCTAACTATGCCTCTTAAGTGAGCTTATTCAACTAAAGTGTACAACTATACCATTCTATTCGCCCTGGTTGTCCTGAATATGTGAAAGTACATTTCGTACCATATCCGAGGGATACCCACGTTGAATTAGCTTGCGAGCAATTTTTTGCTGAAGCCCTAGTTCACGGGGTATCGTTTTCTTTGTCTTCTCAACGTCGATCTTATGCTCCCAACGCTTAGCTTCTTGTACCCACCAACGTTCTGCGAGGGTTAGGCATTGCTCGAACTCTTCATCACTTGAATAGTTTTGTCCTAAGGCTTGTTCGATTAATTCAGGTTCTAATCCACGATTATGCATATCTTGTTGAACCCGTCGCCGAGAGTAACGCTTAAGACGGCTTTTGGAATACATTACAGCAAGTTCTTGGTCATTAAGATAACCCCATTCCCGGAGTTTTTCCAACACAGCATTTATCTCCAAGCTTTCATACCCTTTTTCTTTGAGACGGGTCTCTAATTCATAATGGGTTAGAGCTCGACGGGATAAACAATCTAGCGCGGCTTCCTTAGCGGTTCTGCGGGGTTTAGAACTCGTCAAGGGTACCATCTTCCTCAGCTGTTGTTGTGGCAGCTACAGGGACCAAGTTGGCACGGATTCGTTGTTCTACTTCAAGTGCTACCTCTGGATGTTGCTTGAGGTATTCTTTAACATTTTCGCGCCCCTGCCCTAAGCGCTCTCCATTATAGGAATACCAAGCTCCCGATTTGGCGATGACCTCAAACTCTGTACCTATGTCGACAAGACTTCCTTCTCGTGAAATACCTTCTCCGTACATAATATCAAAATCAGCTATTTTAAACGGTGGCGCAACTTTATTCTTAACAACTTTGACCCGGGTTTTATTTCCCATAACATCCTGCCCTTGTTTAATGGCCTCTTGGCGACGTATTTCCATTCTAATTGAGGCGTAGAACTTCAAAGCACGCCCACCCGTGGTTGTCTCTGGATTACCAAACATAACCCCAATTTTTTCTCTAATTTGATTGATGAAAATTACACATGTATTGCTTTTACTGATGGATCCGGTCAACTTACGTAAGGCTTGAGACATTAGACGAGCATGCAAACCAACATGATTGTCTCCCATTTCCCCTTCTATCTCGGCTCGGGGAACTAAGGCTGCTACGGAGTCGACGACAACCACATCCACCGCGGCACTGCGCACAAGGGCTTCACAAATTTCCAGCCCTTGTTCTCCTGTATCCGGCTGTGCAACAAGCAAGTCATCGATATTAACCCCTAATGCTTTGGCATAAACAGGATCCAGGGCATGCTCTGCGTCGATAAAGGCCGCTGCTCCGCCCAATTTTTGAGCTTCAGCAATGATATGTAGTGCTACCGTTGTTTTTCCTGAAGATTCTGGTCCATAAATTTCGATGACCCGTCCCCTGGGCACCCCTCCAACCCCCAAGGCAAGGTCTATCGCCAAAGATCCCGTAGGGATGACATCAATCATCCTATCCGTGGAAGATTCCCCAAGTTTCATAATTGACCCTTTACCGAACTGCTTTTCAATCTGAGCAAGTGCGATATCAAGTGCTTTTAGCTTATTCATTTCGGCCATTCTATTCCCTCCTCATCCTTGGTCATGACTCATCAAATAGTTCATTCTTCAGCAAAACATCTGTTCGGTTCTTATTATAGATGTACGCCTCAATACTTGTCAATTTGTTTATTATCTGCCGACAGCATAACAAATTATCTGACAATTTAGTAGATTAACAAAGAAATCGAGTAGGGGCAATTCATGAATTGCCCCTACAATGCCTTGTACTTAGAACTCTGTTATGTTCAAAAAGCTAACCCAGTTAGGATTAGCTTTGAACCGCTTATAAATTTATTAAAAGCCAGAGTTTTCACGTGCCTTTGCTGGTTCGACACTCACCTTGCGTCCTTTAATCATTGTTTGATGCATACAACTCTGAACTCTAGAAGCATATTTTTCAGGAATCTCAACAAACGTAAACTTATCATAAATATTTATCATTCCAATACTGTTTCCAGAAATTCCACTTTGATCTGCAATCCAACGGATAATATCCTGAGGACGGATTTGTTGAACTCTCCCGATATTGATAAAAAAGCGAACCATCCCTGCTGCTGCTCCGGTGTTTCCAAAAAGACGTTCATCCGAATTTTTATCATCGAGTTCTTCGACATTTGCTCCCTCAATGGCATACTTCAAGGCCGCAGCTGCTACTTCTATGGAATCATATTCCTGAAGTAATTCTCCGACAATTGCTCGATAACTACCTAAGTGATTACTTTGCATTAGTTTAATGAGTTGGTTTTTAAGGTTTTCTGCTTGTCGCTCACTTATGTCGGCTAGGGACGGAAGCTCTTGTCGTCGGATTCTTGTTTTAATCAGATTTTCAATTAAGCGAAGTTGTCGGTATTCCTTTGGAGAAATCAAGGTTATAGCCTGCCCTTTACGACCAACACGCCCGGTTCGCCCGATCCGATGCACGTATGATACCGGATCCTGAGGGATATCGAAGTTAACAACATGGGTAACGTTATTAATATCCAAGCCTCGTGCCGCAACATCCGTGGCTACCAACAATTCAGATTTCCCATCTCTGAACCGTTTCATGACTCGGTCCCGTTGTTGCTGGCTTAAATCTCCATGTAAAGCATCAGCAAAATATCCCCGAGCTTCAAGGGCCACTACCAGCTCATCCACTCCACGTTTTGTACGACAAAAAATTATCCCCTGTCCGATATCCTCCATATCAATAATTCTGCCTAAAGCATCTACTTTTATACTTTCTCGAGTCTCATAGAATACCTGTTCAATCAACGGAACAGTTAATTCATCCCGGCTGACCGTTACAGAGCGTGGAGAATTCATATAAGTCTGAGCTAATCTTCGAATTCCCGGGGGCATAGTTGCTGAGAAGAGCAAAACTTGCCGTCCCTCAGCAGGGACCTCCCTTAGCAAACTCTCGATGTCATCAATAAAGCCCATGTCCAGCATTTCGTCTGCTTCGTCGAGAACCACCGTTTTAACATGTTGTAAACGAAGTGTCCCTCGATTCAAATGGTCTAGTAATCGTCCAGGAGTACCAACCACGACTTGATATCCCATCCTTAAGGCTCTGATCTGCCGATCAATGGGCTGGCCCCCATAAATCGGCAGTGGTTTAACATGTTTATGCTTTCCAATTTTTGATATTTCTTCCGACACCTGGATTGCCAGTTCACGTGTAGGTGTAACTATAAGGGCCTGTACCGCTTGGAATTTAGAATTGACCTTTTCTGTAACTGGAATTCCAAATGCAGCTGTTTTACCAGTTCCTGTCTGAGCCTGACCGATTAGATCAACACCGTGAAGAGCAACCGGAATTGCTTCTCTTTGAATCGGTGAAGGCTCTTCAAACCCCATTTCCGATAGTGCTTGTAAGAGTGGTTTACTTAACTGTATATCTCCAAAGGTTTTTAAGCGTTCAACCATCACCTAGTTGTAATCTCCTTTCACTGTTTACATAGGAGGCGGAGGCGTACCTCATTGAGGGCAGCTTGAACGGTTAGCTGACGAACAGACTCCCGTTCACCGTAGAACTGAAATTTTTGGGCATGAACACCCTTAGATGTTGCAAAACCAATATAAACCAGTCCTACTGGCTTTTCATCACTACCTCCATCCGGCCCAGCTATTCCCGTGGTTGAGATAGCCAGATTTGATCCTGTCTTAGAACGAATTCCTTCTGCCATTTCCTTGGCAACCTCTTCACTCACTGCCCCAAAAGCTTTAAGGCTTTCTTCACTCACCCCCAGAATACCTCTTTTTAAGGAATTAGAATAACTCACAACTCCACCTAGATAGAACCTAGAACTCCCCGGTTCCTGTGTAAACGCAGCACCGAGAAGACCCCCAGTACAGGACTCAGCAGTTGAAATAGTCAGATTCTGACTATTTAGCGCTTGCCCGACAATGCCGACCATAGTTTCCTGATCACGACCAAATACCTTGTTTCCTAAGCGGCGACGAATTTCTTCTTCAACCTCGTCTAAAGCTTTCAAAGCCTCACCAGATGTTATTTTCGTACTTCTTGCTACTAAGCGAATGTGCATCTCAGCTCGTTTAGCTAGCAAAGCCAAGGTAAGGTTCGGAAGATTCATTAATTCATCGAGAACTTTCTCAAGGGCTGATTCTCCGATTCCAAAGACTTTTATAACTCGCTCATTCATCCGTACGGCATTGGGTCCGACAATCCGTGCTAATTCCGGCCAGACATAATTATTGAACATGGGTTCCATTTCAAACGGAGGACCTGGCAATATGATAACGGTCTTACCGCCTTTTTCAATAATAGCACCTGGAGCTGTCCCTATAGGGTTAGGTAAAATTTTTGAGCCTTCAGGAAAAAAAGCCTGTTTCTCATTACTAGAAGGCATAGGAGCTTTTCGGCGGTCAAAGAACTGTTTAATCTGCTCTAAACTAACAGAATCCTTCTCCATCTTCAAATCCAAAACTTTAGCAACCAGTTCTTTCGTCAAATCATCTGCAGTAGGGCCTAATCCTCCCGTTGTAATCAGTAAATCAGACCGCTCTATTGCTTTGTGCAGAACCTGTTCTAAACGTTGGGAATTGTCCCCTACCGTTGTATGATAATCTACCTCAATGCCTAGAGACGACAGTTTTCCTGTCAAATAATGAGTACTCGTATTGAGGGTTTCTCCAAGTAATAACTCAGTCCCAGTTGAGACAATTTCAGCCTTCATATAGTTTATCACTCTCCTATAGTCAACGCAAATACGTAGTTTAATGTTCGATATTCGTAGTTTCTCACTACATACCGAACCTTAAACTACGATCTTGTTCATGATTAATTATTTCTGATCTAACTAGAAAATATCCTTCTTTTTCTAACAAACTATTAAATTGTAAGCCCCCCTATAGTAGATTAATACCATAGGAGGGCAACGTTTAGGCTACTGTTTTTAAATGTGATCGCAACATCTCACCACTGAGAGTCTCCTCTACTTCAAGAATCTGGGTGATTCCTAATAAGGATTGCCTATTTTCCTTAATAATCTTCATCGTTCGTTCTTCAAGTTCTGCTAAAATTTCTTTGGTCACTGGCTCGCGTTGCTCAGCATTCAAGCGAGAGACATCCGTTACTCCTAAAGGTGACATTCCTGCGAGAAGCATCGTTTCAACGAGGTTTAAGGCTTGTTCATAATCACCTGCAGCACCGGTACTTCTAGTGCCAAGTATTTGTTCTTCTGCAAGTGCTCCCGCTAGGGCTACCATAATCTGTTCTTCTAGCATTGCCTGTGTATAAAGATACAAATCATCCTTTGGGTAATGCCGAACGTATCCAAGAGCGTTTCCTCGTGAACGGATAGAAACCTGAGAAACCGAGTTCGGACGAACTGTCTCAGCAAGCATTGCATGTCCACTTTCATGGATAGCAATACGACGCAATTCTTCTTTCGTTGGCTTCCTGTCAAGTTTTTCCCCTAGCATCACTTTCTCGACGGCTTCATGTAGATGATGCTCACTAATCTCATTAGCCTCCTCACGCAAAGCTAGAATAGCTGCTTCATTTGTCACACTCTCTAAGTGAGCACCTGAAAACCCAAAGGTTTCATGGGCAATTTCTTCTAAGCGTACATTCTCTGCCAGCGGCTTATTTTTAGTGTGTATTTTTAGAATAGCTAAACGACCTTCTTTATCTGGAAGATCAACTTTAACTTGTCGATCAAATCGCCCTGGACGAAGTATGGCTGGATCTAAGGCTTCCGGGCGGTTGGTTGCTGCCATAACCAGAATGTGAGCGCCTTGATCTGCTTTCAGCCCATCCATTTCGATAAGTAGTTGATTTAACGTTTGATCATATTCATGGTGGGAAACATTACTTCCACGCTTCGCCCCCAAAATATCCATTTCATCAATAAAGATAATTGCACTCGTCTTCTTTTCCTTACGCACCATTTCTCGTGCTCTGCGAAACAAGCCTCGCACACGTTCAGCTCCCACACCGGCGTACATTTCTACAAATTCACTCCCTGATACCGAGAGGAAAGCTGAGTTTGTATATCTTGCTGCCGCTTTAGCTAATAAGGTTTTCCCAGTCCCTGTCGGACCAGACAATAAGATTCCCTTTAGCGGACGAATTCCTAAAGCTTTCATACGATCAGAATAGATCAGAAAGTCCAGAGCTTCCTGTAGTTCTTTTTTAGCAACACTCTGGCCTCCAATGTCCTCAAATTCAACCCCCGTGGTGCTTATGGCCACCCCATTACCGGTTTTTAAGATTTGACGGGATATAACAAATTTCCAAACCAAAAAGGCTGTTACAAGAAGTAAACCGACGGGGAATACGTTATATCCCAAAACTGCTAAAAAGGCGAAAACTCCTATACCTACACCTATCAATATGTCAATTTTCATACGCACGTTCCCCCTCTCATTTAGATATCACTCTTTTCAGTCGGTAAAAATTTGTTCTGTCCATTGCGTTCGATTACTTCAATCAGTTGGGCTTGTCCCTGATTAAGAATCACATAAATAGCATCGTTATCCATTTCTAATTCTAGTTGAACCCCTTCTTTTTCAGCCTGCAGTCTCACATTTTGAGCCATTTCCGTAAAATTTCCAAGTACTATACCTTCTTGTAAGGCAAATTGAATTTGGCCAAATAGTTTCTCAAGAGAGCCATTTCTTCGGTCCTGGAATCTAATTGGTGCATTATCTGATAATTCTTTAAGTGTTTGACTAGCTTGACGAAGGTTGGTCAGATTATCTGTCACCACAATCATCTCTTGCAGGCTATTGTTATTCACAACTTTAGCAGAAACGACACCTGGAATTTGCTGACTCTTACTCAAAATAGATACATCAACCCAGGTTTTCTGATAGACAACCTTGCCTCCTATTAACCCTCCAAAAATCAGAAAACCGACTAGACTGATCAGCAGTATTCGGCGATTTGTCATTACATCTTCCTCCATTTGCTACACTCCATGCTATACCGACATTATAGCACGTTGTATATCAGACAGAAAAAATAACTTATAGCCAAATAAGGAAAATTTAAGTAACCTTAGAAATTCAGAAAATTAACTGGTGTGACAGTTATACTTTCTACCCCGAAAATAAGTTTAGGTTAATGTCTTTCATTCATCAGTGGTGTGGCGTATCGGCATGTACAAAAAATAAGTACCCTTCCCTAAGAGAAAGGCACCCATTTCTAGTTTATTAACAACTAAAGTCGAAAGCCACGTATCCGTCTTTAGCGTTACAAGTTCATCTTAAGAGTTGAATTCGCTCAGTTACTTTCGTAATAATTTCCGTGATTTAATCAGATAATCAAAACCTGATATAACTGTGAAAAACAGGGCTATGTATAATAGTGGTTGACCAATGTATATACCAATCAGTGAAAGAGGCCAATCATTCAGTAGTATTGCAGAAATTGCAATGACTTGAGTGGTTGTTTTAATTTTACCAAGTTTACTAGCACTAATGACTACTCTATCTACTGCCGCAATGGCTCGTAGCCCCGTTACCGCAAACTCTCTGGCCAAGATAATCCAAGCAATCCATGCTGTCACTTCTCCAAGTTGTACTAAGGAGATGAGAGCAGCAGAGACTAAAAGTTTATCAGCTAAAGGGTCCATAAACTTGCCCAAGTTCGTAACTTGATTCCGCTTGCGAGCAATATAGCCATCCAAGCCATCTGTAGCAGCGGCTAGGATAAAGATCACGGCCGCAACTAGGTCTTGATGGGGAAACAGTGTATAACCTTTAGGGACCTTTAGCAATAAAAAGGTCATAAACACCGGTATTAAAATAATCCGGGCCAGAGTTAAACGATTGGGTAAATTCACGAGATAACCACTCCCATTAAATCGTAGATATCCGCTTCCGTAATGCGAACTCTAATCATATCTCCGACATGAAGTGAGGTCTGAGTATCAGGGATATAGACCTGCCCATCTATTTCAGGAGCATCTCCTTCTGTTCGGCCCATCCACCGCCCGTCTGGCAGCTTCATCTCAAGCAGCACAGTCACTACTTGACCAACCCATCGCTGTTGCCTTTGCCGAGAAATCTCTTGTTGAATCTGCATAATCTGATCTCTGCGCTGTTCGCGCACTTCTGGAGGAACCTGATCTTCCCGTTGACCGGCTGGTGTATTCTCCTCCTGAGAATAGGCAAACACTCCCAGTCTATCAAACTGGACACGTTGAATAAAATCGACCATCGTTTGAAATTCTTGTTCAGTTTCTCCTGGGAAACCAGTGATCATGGTTGTTCGAAGGGTTATATTCGGAATTGCTTTACGCAACTTTCCAATGAGAGTTTCCGCTTGTTCTATGGTTCCGCGTCGGTTCATATCTTTTAGAATCTTATTGTCCGCATGTTGTAACGGCAAATCAATGTATTTGCAGACTTTACGTTCCTGTCGCATGGTTTCAATCAATTCATCTGTAAAGCGTTCCGGATAGCAATACATTAAGCGAATCCATTCAATCCCCTCAATTTGAGCGAGCTTGCGAATCAGTTGAGGAAGGCGGAACTCCTTATAAAGATCTTGCCCATAGCGCGTGGTGTCTTGCCCCATAACGAGGATTTCCTTAACTCCTTGAGCAGCCATCTCCTGTACTTCGTGTATCACTGATTCTTCCGTGCGACTACGAAAACGCCCACGGACATGAGGAATGACGCAATAGGTACAATAATTATCACAGCCCTCGGCAACCTTTACATAGGCTAAATAATCCGGCGTGGATCTCCTTCTAGGCATCTGCTCATTATGAAGGAAATCTGGCGTCCCTTGTTTTATCAAGGAGGTGCGTGATCCTTCAGCGGTCTGTACCAATTGCGTGATTTCATCAATATTTCCCGTTCCAAGTACACCATCTAATTCAGGAATGTCCTGCATTAATTCAGAACCGTAGCGTTGAGCTAAACAACCTGTCGCAATCAAAGTCTGGCAAGTGCCAGATTTCTTTAAACTTGCCATTTCAAAGATTGTTTCAATCGATTCTTCCTTGGCAGACTGAATAAACGTACAAGTATTGACAATTATAACATCTGCTTCTTCTGGGTTTTCAATAAATATGTGATTTTGGGCCAGTAATCCTGACATTACTTCGCTGTCCACTTGATTTTTTGGACAACCCAAAGTGACAACTGCAACTTTCTTCCTCAACGTTACACCTCATATCAATGGTTTACCTTTATTAGTATAAACCAACACTTCCACAAGGTCAAAAAATATTGTTTCTAGAAAAATTACTTATTAAGATCCTGTCTGCCCGCTGTCGCGATATAGATCACATTTTCTCCAATATTAGTGGCATGATCAGCAAACCGTTCAAGATAACGACCCACAAAGGATAAGTACATACCTTGATCTAAAACTTCTGGTTTTTCCATCATGATAACTAACAAGTCTCGCAGGACTCTTTTATACAGATGGTCGACTTGGTCGTCTTGAACTGCTAAATCATTGGCGAGTTCCATATCCTCACTTGCATAAGCCTCTAAACCTTGTTTCATCATTCCAAGAGCCTTTTCCGCCATGATCGGAATATCAACAAGCTGTTTTAATAAAGGTCCTTCCATCCTCCGCACGATCTTAGCAATATCAATTGCCAAATCCCCCATCCGTTCTAGATCCGTCGATATTTTCATTGCTGAGATAATCTTCCGTAAATCTTTTGCCACTGGTTGCTGAGTTGCAATTAAACGTACACATTCATCATCTACCTGACGTTCAAAATCATTGATTTTCTGGTCCTCTGCAATCCAAAATTCAGCTTGAGCTCTATCTAAGGATATTAACGTTTGCATACATCCCTTAAGAATCCGCTCAACTTCTTCCCCCATTTTTTTCAGTAATTCTATTAAGACAAGCTGTCCTTCATTTAATGGCTGACGCATTACATTTCCTCCTTCTCTATCCAAAACGCCCTGTAATATAGTCTTCCGTACGCTTATCATTCGGATTGGTAAAAATCTCAGAAGTAGGCCCGTGCTCTACCAGCTCTCCATTCAGAAAAAACGCTGTAGAGTCTGCGATACGTGCCGCCTGTTGCATGTTATGTGTGACAATCAAAATGGTGTAATCCTCTTTTAACTGTCTGACTAAACCCTCAATATGCATAGTTGCGATGGGATCTAAAGCAGAGGCCGGCTCATCCATGAGCAATACGGAGGGTTCGACGGCGAGGGCCCTTGCGATACATAAGCGTTGTTGTTGTCCACCTGATAAGCTCATACCTGAATAATTTAAGCGGTCTTTGACTTCATCCCATAAGGCTGCCATACGTAAACTTTTCTCTGCAATGTCTTGTAGAGTTTTCTTGTTTCGCATCCCATTAAGCCGTACACCTGCTACAACATTTTCATAAATACTCATGGAAGGAAAGGGATTGGGCTTTTGAAATACCATCCCGACCATTTTTCGTAATACCACAGGATCTTGCTCGTAAATACTTTCTCCATCTAATATAATTTCGCCTTTAACTTTACTTCCAGGCAGCGTCTCGTGCATTCGATTTATACAACGGACGAAGGTTGATTTACCGCACCCCGACGGACCAATAATAGCTGTCACATGATTCGATGCAATCTCCATATTTATGCCTTTTAGGGTCTGATTAGACCCATACCAAGCCTCAAGCTGACGAACACTTAGCGTATGACCCATCAGTACTCCACCTCCTAGATACTTCGCGATCGAAAGGCAAACCGCGCAACTAAATTCAAGATAATTACCATTAGAATTAACACTAAAGATCCTGCCCAAGCAAGTTGGTGCCATTCCTTATAGGGAGAGGTTGCATACTGAAAGATTTGAACCGGCAATGAAGCAATCGGTTCATTCAATGAGCGAGCCCAATACTGATTTCCTAACGCCGTGAATAATAAGGGGGCTGTTTCTCCAGCAACACGTGCTACTGCCAGCATCGCCCCAGTAATGATTCCTTTTGCAGCGGTTGGTAAAACTATCTTCAATATTGTTTTGCCTTTGGAGATTCCAAGGGCGTAACCGGCTTCTCTGATTGAATGAGAAACAAGTTTCAGCATTTCCTCAGTTGATCGAATGATTAAAGGGATCATAATTATTGCCAAAGCAAGTCCTCCTGCTAGCGCAGAAAAATTACCCATTTTCAAAACCACTGCAGTATATATAACAATACCGACAATGATCGAAGGAATCCCAGTTAAGACATCTGTCGCAAAACGAACCACTGTACTTAACCAGCTATGACGATCATATTCTGTCAAATAAATTGCCGCAAGAATACCAATTGGAATACCAATTAGACTGGCAATTAGAACCATGATTAATGTACCTACAATTGCATTAGCCATTCCACCCCCTGGCAACCCCATTGCTTTCGGCAAATTAATAAAAAATTGTATATTCAAAGCGCTTAATCCATTTTTCAAAACATAACCAAGCACCCCGAACAATGGAATTAAGGCGATAATAGTCGCTATGATAAATACAATTAACATTAACCAATTTTGATATTTTCGGAAAATATCATTCATACAATGCTGCCTCCCTTCGGACCACGCCCTACTGACCAAACAAGAAGTCGGGCAAAAAAGTTCAGAACAAGTGTGATCCCAAAAAGAATCAGCCCGATTTCAACTAGGGCACTTAAATATAGATCATACGTAGCTTCCGTAAACTCGTTGGCTATCACTGCTGCCATAGAATAGGCAGGAGCAAATAAGGAGGCTAGGATATCTGGGCGATTACCAATTACCATAGTTACAGCCATTGTCTCGCCAAGTGCTCTACCCAAACCCAGCATAATGCCTCCCATAATTCCTGATTTAGCATAAGGTAGAACGGCTACCCTAATCATCTCCCACTTTGTTGCACCTAGTGCAAGGGCAGCTTCTCGTTGCATATTAGGCACAGCAGCCATTACTTCCCTAGAGATGGCCGCAATCGTAGGTAGAATCATCACCGCCAATATCAATCCACCTGCTAACATACCAAAACCGACAGGAGTACCTTGAAACAGAGGAATAAACCCTAACCACTTTGCCAGTCCAGGTTCAACGGTTGTTTTTAACCAAGGGGCTAAGACGAAAATTCCCCAAAGACCATAAACAACGCTGGGAATTGCAGCCAACATCTCTACCAAGAATCCAACGACAGCACGAAACCTTGACTCCGCCATCTCATTAAGAAAGATAGCGACACCAAGTCCGATTGGGGCTGCCAGAAGCAAGGCCAAAAAAGACGTCACTAATGTTCCATAGATGAAGGGGAGGGCTCCGAATTGTTCCTTAACTGGATCCCACACACGGCTGGTAATGAAGCCAAGTCCAAACCTTTGGATACTTGGTCTTGCCGTATCAAACATTTGCCATCCCATCCACACCATCAGTACCAATACACCGATAGCCATTGACAGAGTCAACAGTCTCAAAATTTGATCTCCTAGTGAAGCAGTAAGTTTATATTGCTTACTCATATTTTCGTATCCTTTCGCCTTCCTCATCCAGTCATTTAAAGCTTGGCATCTGTCCAATTGATACCTTACTTTCCCTAAGTTTTCTCTATTTCAATAATGACTGCCCCTGAAACGTGATAGATTTAAGTAGTTCTTCCTCACGGCTAATTAAATTCGCTGGCAGCTTTGCGTAATGTAGCCCTTCAGCAAGAGCCTGCCCGTCATGAATGGCCCAATTGAGGAAGTTAACCAGTGCCGTCCCCTTAGCTTTATCTGTTTGATCCTGATAAATCAAAGCCCAAGCAAAACCAGCAATCGGATAAGCATCCGTACCAGGTGCATTAACTATTGACACTCTCATATCATCAGGAATCGTTGCGTTTGCAGCGGCTGCAGACGTTGATTGAAGAGAGGGAGCTACCCAATTACCTTCCTTGTTTTTAATCCTTGCATAGGGCAAGTTATTCTGTACCGCATAAGCCAACTCTAAGTATCCGATGGATCCTGTTGTCTGTTGAATTACACCGGCCACACCAGCATTTCCTTTACCACCGAGTCCTGCAGGCCAGCTTAAAGAAGTTCCTTTGCCCACCTTGCTTGACCACTCCGAACTAATACGACTGAGATAATCTGAAAATATATAAGTTGTGCCACTCCCATCCGAACGATGGGCAACTGTAATAGTTGAATCTGGCAAAGATACATCTGGGTTATCTGCTGCAATCTTTGGGTCATTCCACTTGGTAATCTTACCCAAAAATATGTCAGCCAGTACTTTAGGATCTATTTTAAGATCCTTCGGCAAATTGGGTTCATTATATGTAACTGCTACGGCACCTAGAGTCAAAGGAATGTGTAGAATTTTACCACCTTTTGCGGCTTTAAGCTGGTCCTCAGTCATCGGACCGTCAGTTGCCCCAAAATCAATCGTTTGCTCTGATACTTGTTTAATCCCCGCACCACTACCAGTACTTTGGTAATTAATCGTTATGGCCGAATTTTGCTTACGGTACTCTTCGATTTGTTGGTTTAATAGAGGATAGACAAAAGAACTTCCTGATCCAGTCAGATTTACTTTTTCCTGACCTGTTGAAGTTCCTGGAGCCTGCTCACCGCACCCAGCAAGGATAAGAACTAAAGCGGTCATTACTAAGTATGCTAATAATTTTCCTTTTTTTCTAAACACTAAGATTCCCTCCTGTCACAAAATATCGATCAGAAATACCTTACATAAAGTTTGAAAAACCACAGTTTAGCCTTCTCTGTGTAAAGTTTGCGTTAAATGGCAACATTTAATGTATGAGTTTACAAAGGAATTATTAAATTCATGTCGAAATAAGGTCCAGTACACTCGTCGATCAAAGACTGACTACCGATACTTCGATGGCGAAGTCTAAACGCAGAAGTCTTGAAATCGATAAACTTTGTGAGGTGTCATGTGTGTTTATCGAAGAAGAAACAATTGAACCCATCGATACGTGTGGTTGTGGAGATATAGGATATCTGACTGCTCGAACTGTTCCAATTGATTTGGCCCACGGCGTAGGCCGTGTGGATAATGTTCCAGTTTATCACTGCCGTTCCACGTACTGCCAAGAATTTACCCTTCCCTCGATGGTTTCTCGCCGCCTAGAAGCAATTGCCGAAGAGATGGAAGTGGCACAAACAACCGAAACGACTTATACCTGGGAAAACAAACCAATAACCGCTAAGGGTCCAATCCCCAAACCAGCCCACGCCCCCGTTCCAGAGATTAATGACCAAATTCCATTACAAACCTTTACTCTTCAGTTTGTCAATCGACAGTATGAGGATGCTCGAGTTGTTCAAATCGTACCCGGTCAGGCTATCTTTTTCCAAAGTAAGCTTGAAGAGACTGAATACTACCTACTTCGTTACGAAGAGGATACTGGCACTGAAGGGACTTGGTTTTCCTTTTCGAAATTTTATTATGAGGAACCAGACTTTACGTACCTGGATTTTCTGGAATGGTCAGAAGATGGCTACCTCAAAGAGCTTGGGAGAATTACTCTTGATGAGGCAGAAGATCTGCTGATTGATGAGTTTGGAGATTGGACATAGTGGGAAGCACGGGGACGGTTCTCTTACTTCCTTTGAACCGGGCATGTCATTGCTAAAAAGCTTAAGCACCGTGTCATCCTGAAGGAGGGACGAATGAAGGATCTAGATCCTTCGCTAACGCTCAAGGATGACATTATGGTTTTACTTTTGACTAGTACTACAAATAATTAACGACCCTAAACCGATCTGCTTTTTCGGCTTAGGGTCGTTTACATTTATCTTAGTTTAAAGAGTTCACTCACTTTCTTTTCTGGGTTCCTTGATGCTGTTTTCTCTTTTCGTTTTGCCTATCAGTTTTCTTTGAGAGACCTTGCTGGGGGGACTCTATACTCCGCACAGTCTTAGAACGCTCCGATTTGCCTGCTGTCCCTTTGTGAGGTGCAATGGCACTCTTCTTGAAACGATCTGACTTACCCGATGTGTCTTTACTAGTTTTACTCGCCGTTCCCTTAATTACCGCATCTTTGCCCTGTAATTCCTTGCCTGGAGCATCCTTTTTCTTCATACCTGATCGTCTCGTCGGCTTTTTAGCTTTCTTGTTGCTCGTATCTTTCTGATCGTCACGTACATAATTTCTAGGTCGTATTAAACATTTTGGTCCATACCCGATGAGATCTTCGCGATGAGCCGAGCGGAGAGCCTCTTCAACAAGCCCATAGTTTTTAGGATTCCGATACTGAATTAAAGCCCTCTGCATCGCTTTCTCATGCATGCTTCGCGGAATATAAACTGGTTGCATAGTCCTTGGGTCCAGACCAGTATAGTACATGCAAGTTGATAAGGTGCCTGGGGTTGGGATAAAGTCTTGGACTTGTTCAGGATTTACACCCATATCTCGAACATATTCCGCCAGTTCAACGGCTTCTTTGAGTGTGCTTCCCGGATGTGAAGACATTAGATAGGGTACGAGGTATTGTTTTTTTCCTAAATTTTCATTGGTCTTACGGAACTCTTGTACGAACTCTTCGTATACACCTTTCCCTGGTTTGCCCATTAATCTTAAAACTGCATCACTGACATGTTCCGGAGCTACCTTTAATTGACCGCTGACATGATGCTCACAAAGTTCGCGGATAAACTTCGATTTTCGATCGGCTAACACCGCATCATATCGAATACCGGAACGAACAAAGACTTTTTTCACCCTAGGTAAATTACGGAGACGACGCAGCAGGTCAATATATTCCTCATGATCATTCTCTAAGTTAGCGCACGGATTAGGAAACAGACACTGTTTATCTGAACAAGCGCCCTTGGTTAATTGTTTCTTACAGGCTGGCCTTCGAAAATTAGCTGTTGGCCCTCCCACATCATGGATATACCCTTTAAAGCGTGTATTCCAAGTCATTTGTTCAGCTTCTCGAATAATCGATTCCGCACTTCTGCTTTGTACGATTCGACCTTGGTGAAATGTCAACGCACAAAAAGAGCATGCTCCATAGCATCCTCTTGCACTGGTTAAACTAAACTCGATTTCTTCAATCGCCGGGATTCCCCCTCGTTCCTCATAGGAGGGATGATAGGTTCCCATATATGGCAAGGCATAGATAGCATCCATCTCCGCTTGGGTCAAAGGTAGGGAAGCCCTATTCTGTAACACGCTTTTTCGCCCATGGGGCTGAAGCATAGATTTCCCTACAAAAGGATCCTGTTGGTTGTATTGTACCCAAAAACCTTCAGCGTATTTTTTCTTATTTTTAGCGACTTCGTCGAAGCTTGGAAGAACTAAGGTATCTTCAGGAACAACGTCCCCACTCAAAGGAACCATTGTACCTCTAACATTCATTATCTGATCAATTGACTCCCCGTTGTTTAGACGTTCTGCAACCTCAACAATTGGCTTTTCTCCCATACCATAAACCAGTAAATCGGCTTGACTGTCTAGCAGAATGGACCGCCGAACGTCATTGCTCCAAAAATCATAATGGGCAAAGCGTCTCAGGGAAGCCTCGATCCCCCCCAAAATCACTGGTACACCCGGAAGAGCTTCCCGAACCCGATTTGAATAAACAATTGTAGCCCTATCTGGACGAAGACCTGACTCTCCTCCAGGGGAATAAACATCCTTATGTCGTTTCTTCTTAGCCGCAGTATAATGATTAACCATGGAGTCCAAATTCCCGCCAGAGATCAAACACGCTAAGCGAGGTTTTCCCATTACACGGAAATCTTGAAGGTCTTTCCAATTAGGCTGTGCCACGATTCCTACTCGGTAACCGTTCTTTTCTAAAAGACGGGCAATAATAGCTATTCCAAAACTAGGATGATCTACGTAAGCATCTCCCGTAATAACGAGAAAATCCAGTTCCTTCCAGCCAACAGCCTCCATATCTGCTCGATTCATGGGTAGAAAATTTCGTGTACGCATAGTCTCACCTTTCTATATCAACCAACCATGGGTTAAGATTGGGATTATGGAGCGATGGTTTTAGCTTCTATCGTATTTCGAATAATATTCACTTCGACACGTCGGTTTTTTGCACGCCCCTCAGGCGTTGCATTGGTGCCAATGGGTTGATACTCTCCATATCCAATGGAACGAAATCGTGCTTGGTCAAGGTTATCCGAATTTAAGAGGTATTTCATAAAGTTTAAAGATCGTCTTGAACTTAAATCCCAATTTGAATCGAATTCTCTATTATTAATGGGTATGTTATCAGTATGCCCAGCAACTTCTACTTTGTAATCAGGATACATATTTAACATGTCAGAAATAACTAACGCCAGTTTTTGAGCCTCTGGTTTTACCACGGCCATGCCTGAATCAAATAACGCATAATCCTGGATGGTAATTTTCAACATATCGCTAGTTACATTAGTTTGAAGTTGCATTGTCAGACCATTTTTATTAATAAAAGCATCTAACTCTTTCTTAATTGCTTCCATGTCCTGTCGTTCCTTATTAATCAAGTCTTTGAGGTTTTGGACCTGCTCACTCTCTTTAATATTCTTGATATCGTTAGTGGAAACGTCATCTAACGAAATACTATCAGATTCGTCAAAAACACTTATGCCTCCGTTAAATGCACTATTTAATCCTTGCATAACCTGAGAATACCGCTTTTCATCCACCTGACTGGAGGCAAATAAAATAATAAATAAGGCCAGTAACAGGGTTAACAAGTCTGCATAAGGTATAAGCCATGTTTCATCGATATGTTCCTCATGATGTTCTTTCTTATGCTTTTTCAAGCTTTCTCCTCCTCCATAGCTTTACGTTCAGTAGGAGTGAGGAAAACTGCTAACCTTTGATTAATGGATAACACCGGCTCACCTGCTTGAATCGCTAAGAGTCCTTCAGCCATCATCATTTTAATCTGTGTTTCTTTTTTGGATTTTTGTTTTAATTTATTAGCCATGGGATGCCATAAAACGTATCCTGAAAAGATACCTAACAATGTTGCCACGAAGGCTGCAGAAATCAGATGTCCTAAGGCTTCTATTTCATTGAGATTACCCAAAGCGGCAATTAAACCAACCACCGCTCCAAGTACCCCCAGGGTCGGTGCATAGGTTCCTGCTTGAGTAAAGATAAGCGCACCCTGTCGGTGTCGCTCTTCCATGGCTGAAATGTTTTCCATGAGCACTTCACGAATAAATTCTGGGTCATTCCCGTCAATGACCATACGCATTCCATTTCTGAGAAATTCGTCTTCAATCTCCTCTGCCTTACTTTCAAGTGAGAGTAGTCCCTCTCGCCGACTGGCAGTAGCCCATTCACCGATTTGGGCAATCAATTCGCTTTTCGAGACTAATGCCTGGGAAGTGAACATAATCTTAAAGAGTTTTGGTACAGCTTTTAGATCATCCATGGGAAAACCTATAAATAATGATGCTGCAGTACCCACGAAGATAATTAAGATTGCAGCAGGGTTCAGGAGAGATGTTAAACTAGCGCCTTTCAAAACCATCCCTACTCCAACGGCGATTGCGGCAAGAAACAAACCAATGTAAGTAGACTTCTCCATATCAATTATCCTTTCCACTACCAAATAATTATTACTATTCAATATTGGCTCGGTAATTTCCTTTAAAGTTGTATAATTCCCTAAAAAATGATTTTTCCGCCTAAAAATGCTTGGCAAATTTGCCAAGCATTTTTAGGCGCTTTTTAGGTTACCTCAACTATAGCGATTGACGCTAGCCAAGTTTTCTTCATACTAGACGGCAAGTATTAACTTCGTTATATACTGCAAGAAGGTTAATACGTGCGAAGACAGTGTCTTCGTCCGAAGTATAAGTGCAACTAGGGCGACCGCCTTCGCCTGCGGCTTTTACGATAAGCTTACCCGTGCGAAGACAGTGTCTGCAAGAAGAGCTAATACGTGCGAAGACAATGTCTGTAAGAAGGGTTACTACGCGCGAAGACAGTGTCTTCGTGTGGACGCTAGCCAAGTTTTCTTTACCGGAAATTGATAAACTGTAATTCTATTCCAAAATCTTCCTTGCGTAATAAGGCAATAGCTGCTTGTAGGTCATCCTTATTCTTACCGGACACTCTAATTTCTTCACCCTGAATTGAAGTTACCACTTTAATTTTGCTATCTTTTAACGCTTTAATAATTAACTTCGATTTCTCCTGGGCGATTCCTTGAACCAATTTAACCTCTTGCTTAACTGTATCACCCGCCGCTGGTTGAGACTTTCCATAGTCTAAGGCTCTTAAGGAGACTCCTCGCTTGACAAGTTTTCCTTCTAGAATGTCAACTACATTAGTCATTTTGAAATCGTCATCAGAAACTAAAATGATCTTTTCGCCCTCAAGTTTAATCGACGATTTACTATTTTTAAAATCAAAGCGTTGCGCAAGTTCTTTCTGAGCTTGTTGAATTGCGTTCATAACTTCAGGCATATCAACCTTGGAAACAATATCGAATGAAGAATCTTTAGCCAAAATAAACTCTCCTTTAAATCTTAAGTTTGAATTCGTTAAAGTTGATTCAACGTTTCTTTCGTCAAAATAATATTACGCAGAACTTGGCCTGGTTTTCCTAAACTCGGCATGGATTTACCATTCAAAGTTACTGTTAGTCCGCCTGCATTCCCAATTGAGACCAGCTCAATTTTATCTGTTCCTTTGATCTCTTTAGTAGAGCCGGCTGCAAATGTACCCTGAAAAGGTGCTTGATTATCAACTTTAATCTCAATCCAACAGGCTTGTGTGAAAACTAAATGTGCGGTTAAGCCATCTTGCGTAGAGGCTACAACATCTGGCGGGGAACTTTGGGAAGGCGTCTTGGGTACAGTTGGAGAGGGTTCCGTTGGGCCGGAATCAGGTGCACTTATCAAGGGTGGTGAAGTGAAAGCTGAGTCTGGAATATCCTCTGGTTGATACAAATTTTTGATACTAATTGCCAACACTATTGCCGCCAACGCCATACCTCCGATGATCACTGGCCTAACCCATAATGAGTGAGACCGAACAACCATCCTGTCTGGTTCTTCAATGACAGGTGTAACCTCTTGCTTGATTGATGAACTATAGAGTCCAATAATATCATCAGGGTTTAAACCCAATTGTTTTGCATAGGTTCTTAAATAACCCTTAACGTAAGTAGCTCCCGGAAGTATCCCGTATTCCTCTTCTTCAAGGGCTTGAATATAGCGCACACGAATTTTTGTGATTTCCTCAGTGTCCAACAAGCTCCACTCTTTTTCTTCACGAGCGGCCCGGAGCATTTGTCCTTCTCCTGCCATCGTTAAAACCCCCTTTCTATCCCTATTAACTCATATCGAATGCACTAAAACTCATTGCGATATCCTCTATACGAATGACGTCGTCTTCATGATGGCGAATTTCAATCATAAAATCAAAGTCAACTTCTAATCGACCGTCCCGGATAAAAATATCCGGATGTTCGATAATCTTAGGCTTTGGTACTTGCAAAGTCTTTTCTAATAAGGACCAATGTGCTTCATTTCCTCGAGTGGTACTAGTAATACCATCAATTAGAAAAACACTATTTACGGATTCGTCTGCTAGTAGTTCAGTTCGTAAAGTTTGACGAATAATAGTCGACGACAACAAAATCCATCGCTTATTGGCATAGACGCAGGCGGCAATCGCTGCTTCCGTTTTACCGACACGAGGCATGCCCCTTATTCCAATGACGTTATTTCCGCCTTCTAATAAAGTATCTCCTAAAAAGTCAACTAACACACCTAATTCTTCCCGAACAAACCGATAGGTCGGAGGATTGGTCTCTGCCATATCCAGACGTTTACCATGTCGTAGTGCGATTCGGTCTGACAGGGTTGGTTGACGAAAGGCCCTTACTTTAATGGCTTCTACTTCGCTAAGCGCTTCGTGTAATGCTTTTACTTTTCCCGTTGAATGAGTTTCTATCAAAAGCCCTCTTCTGACCTGATCGATCCCCGTAACGGTTAAAATGTTAAGGCCTAGCATTCCAATTAGTGTAGTCACTGCGCCTAGCAATCCTGGCTTATTCTGTTGAATATCGTACTCTAGGTACAGGAGGTTCTCCGCCTCGTTGGGCCACCTTCTCATCAAGATAGCACTCCAACTCCCTTAACGCCTTCGCAGGCTCTTCATAGTTTATATAAAAGGCATACTTAGAGCTTGGCTTATTGGGATAAGCATAAAGTTTATCATAGTACTCGACAAGTAATCGCTCGGTGAATTTGTCTAGACAGTTAGAATCTAGCAACCCCTGTAACTCTTGAACTTTCACATGACCCAACGTCTTTACTAACCGCCCTAGAGCAACTCTTATCTCCTGAATAGCTTCAGGAAATGCGGTGTATTCTTTTATCAGACGTTGAACTCGATTTTCCAAGGAATCATAATGAAGTATTTGGATACCTTCTTGCATTGCTGTAAAGAAGGATGCCGGCAAGGTAACCCTGCCAATTCGCTTACTTTCACACTCTACAATAATATAAGGAAATTCATTTAATGATGCAAGTTCCTCATACAATAATCCTTCAAATTTTTTTTGAGACGGCGGATTACCTAGACCCATGGCGCCAAAAACAGATCCTCGGTTATTGGCTAGTCCCTCTAAGTCAATTGCAGGATACCCTTCAGCTCGTAAATGGCCCAAGAGCTCAGTTTTTCCAACTCCTGTATTCCCCCGGAGCACCACTACCTGAAATGGCAATTTTTTTTGAAAAAACTCAACCACTTGAGTACGATACGCTTTATACCCTCCCTGTAAACGATAAATAGGAATGCCCATTAGCTCTACTACCGTTGCAAAAGATTTACTTCGCATACCGCCTCGCCAGCAAAAAAGGACAAGTGGTCCCTTTTTTGAAAATTCTTCCACCTTTTTGACCAGTTCTGGAAGCTTTGGGCTAACAATACTTAGTCCAAGTTCCCGGGCCAAATTCGGTGAAGTCTGTGTGTATGTCGTACCAACCTCAGCACGTTCTTCATTATTAAAAAGAGGAAGATTAATGGCACCTGGAATCGTCGCTTCGGAATATTCTCCCTCAGAGCGAACATCAATCAGAATCGGCTTATCTAAAGTTCTGAGTTCTTCTACATTAATCTCCTTAATCATCATTAATTCCTTCCAGTTCGATATACTCTTTATGTTATCATAAATCCTACAGAAGGAATATGCAACTAATGTACTATTTCATCCACCCATTGACCATATTTTAATTCAAACTGACCTCTTGTCATTAACACTTCTCTGGGTTTGGAGCCTTCGTATCCACCGACAACCCCTTTTGTTTCAAGAAAATCCATTAAGCGGGCCGCCCGTGTATATCCGATTCGTAAACGGCGTTGTAGAAGAGAGACAGAAGCCGTTCCGCCTTCAATGAAAAGTTGGGCTGCCTGGTAAAAGAGTTCATCTTCCATTTCTTCCTTATTAGTATTCACTATATCAAGGTTCGGTATTTCTTGGTACTCAGGTTTAGCTTGATTTTGTAGGAACGAAACCACATTTTCTACTTCTTTATCGCCCAAATAACATCCTTGGACGCGAAGGGGCTTACTAGCTCCCATGGGATAATAAAGCATGTCCCCTCGTCCTAAAAGCTTCTCAGCACCATTCATATCCAAAATAGTTCTGGAATCCGTCTGAGAAGATACTGCAAAAGCAATACGAGACGGAATGTTTGCTTTAATTAGACCTGTTATTACATCCACCGATGGGCGTTGAGTAGCAACAATTAAATGAATTCCTGCAGCACGAGCCATTTGGGCTAAACGACAAATAGCATCTTCTACATCACCCGGTGCCACCATCATCAAATCAGCCAATTCATCAATGATTACTACAACATACGGTAGCGGTGGATGCTCATCGAGCTTATCCTGGGTGCGCAGAAAATTGTAACGGACAATATCTCTCACTCCGGCAGCAGCAAACAGTTCATAACGAGTCTCCATCTCCGTCACAATCCATTTCAAAGCACCCGCTGCCTTTCTCGGGTCCGTAACAACAGGCGCAATCAAGTGGGGAATACCATTATAGTTGGCCAATTCAACCATTTTAGGATCTACTAATAAAAACTTCACTTCATCAGGACGAGCATTAAACAAGATACTGTGAATTAATGTGTTTATACATACAGATTTTCCGGAGCCCGTTGCCCCTGCAATGAGAAGATGAGGCATTTTTGTTAAATCTGCAATGACTGGAGTCCCTGTAATGTCTTTGCCCAAACACAAGGCTAATTTACTCGGATTGTCTTGATACTCAGGCGTTTCGAGGACTTCGCGAAAATGAACCATCGAGATCTCTTTGTTGGGTACCTCAATACCGACCACTGACTTCCCTGGTATAGGTGCCTCAATACGTACGTCAGCAGATGCTAAGCTTAAAGCAATATCGTCCGCCAAATTTGTAATTTTACTCACTTTAACCCCTGGAGCAGGTTGCGCCTCATAACGTGTAATAGCAGGCCCTTGAGTGACCTGAGTCACTTTGATTTTGACTCCGAAACTTCCTAAGGTTTCTTCCAGTGTTTTCACATTATCGGCTAAGTCCTTATTAAGCCTCGGATTTTTTACTTTCAGAGATTTATTTAACAACATGACTTGCGGGAGCTGAAAATTCCCATCTTGTCGGGTTTGACGCGAGACGGGTGTACTGGTCACTTTTCCTGGTGGCATAATGGTATTTTCATTCATTGGATTAGATAACTTATCAAATCCTAACTGCCCTTTTGGTGGAATGTTAGCTTCGTCTGGAATCTCATTATGATCTTCAAGGGTTTTTATAACCAGCGGCCTTTCAACGACATCCGGGTCAAGGACCCGTGCGGTCCCCTTTGTTGTAGTACCCTTTTTGGTTGGAAGCTTTGCATCTGCTTTTAAATCGGCCTGAGAAACAAGACTCTTATCCCGGGGTTCCTCTGTGTCAGAATTTTTAAGAACATCGATAAAATCCCCCATTTGGTGTTTGACCCATTGTCCTGATTCCTTTCCGACCTGCCCTACTTCTTGAACTCCTTTTATTAACGAGCGATTAGTAATCAGTAAAGCTCCCATAAGCGCAGCCATTATTAAAACAACGTAGCTTCCAGGAATGCCGATCGTTGTTTTTAAGAGGATTGCAATTCCGGCACCGATAAGCCCGCCACCATGCCCTAACATACCTTCATCCATTATTTCCGCACTTGAAAATGTATCTATTTCAGGTAACTGAAGGTGGAGTATTCCGATAAAAACAAGCCAAAGAAGGAGTACCCCCCCGGCTCTAGATCCCAACCGAGAACTTTGCTTATTCATAAATGCAAGACCCCATGCCCCAATTATAAGTGGAATACTAACTCTTCCACTCCCTGCTAGCACTGTTAAAAGGTGTTTGATTTGCCCGCCAACCACACCACTCTTATCTGAGAAAAGTGTAACAAACCCTAAGCAAGACATCCCCACAATAAAAACTCCGATCACTTCATTGCGTATCGTCTCAGATAAGGAACTTACTCTCATATTCACCTGTTTATTAACCGTGCGGCGTCTTTTAGCCTTCGCCACAGAACCATCCTCCAAACATAAAAATTTCGCCATCAGGACACTTGACCATCCATGACGTGTAGGGACAATTCATAAATTGTCCTGGTGCGATTTCTTGTACGATTCCTCTTGTTAAGTTGTCCACACTATATATAAATTCCACACCCCAAGTGTATATTCCTGTTTTGTTCCAAGAAATACGTTAAAAAGCAGCTTTCGCTGCTTTTCACTAAGGCTAATCACAATTAGCAAAGGGGTGGAGATTATTGAAATATCTCCACCCCTGCCAAAAATATCATAGGGATATTAAAATCTTCCAGTGGTTGCTAACATGTCTATCATTGGTATTGCTTTACAATTTCTAGAAGCTTAAACGCCTTATCTAATTTACCTTCAACTTTGATGTTACCTGTCATAAAGGCCATTGTAGTATTCAATTCATTCTTAAGCAATTTTGAGTAATTATTATCAGAAATTATCAAAGTAATTTCCGGTGTATGAGGATTGTCTTCAAATACTGTAATACTGCTATCTTTGATGACCATTTGTATGGGGCCGCTTTCCTTTAGATTTACCTGGAATACTAAACTTTTTGACTCCATATGGCCAGGGTCGGCATTCATTTTCTCGCAAAATGCATATATTTCATCTTTTACGCTCAACTTAGAATCCTCCATTTTCTATAAATGTGTCCTAGAATATAATTTTCTCTCTTGGAAATAACCCCCTTATCTCGGAGGTCCAATTTCCGGATCGGTGATAACGTTTACGCAAGCAGGCTTACCGGAAGCCAAAGCTCTATCAATGGCGTTTCCTACTTCGTCAGGGTCCGTCACAAATTCGCCATAGCCACCCAGATCTTCTACCATTTTCTCATAGTGTACTTGTTCTTTAAGATGTACACCTACAAATTTTGATTTTCCACTAGACTTTTTGGCTTCTCCTCTTTTAATCATGCCCCACATACCATCATTAAGGATGACAGTAGTTATATCAAGCCCGTAACGTATACAGGTATCATATTCCATTGCTCCATAGCCAAATGCCCCATCGCCAGTCACCATTATTACCTTCTTGTTCGGATGGGCAAGTTTAGCGGCAATGGCATATCCCATGCCTACTCCCAAAGGCCCATAACTTGTACCTGCAATCGAAAGCATTTGTCCGGGACCATAGGCCGGAAGAGCTAAAGTTGCCCAGGTAGCTGTATCTCCCCCATCGATTACCACTATGGTATTTTCATCAATTCTCTGTGCAATTTGATTCATAAGATGTACAGGATGAACGGGGGTATGTTTATCATCACACATTTGGACAAAAAAACCTGCGAACTGTTGTTTTACGGCATTAATATATCCAGCCCATTCCGGGTAACCGCCTTGACTAATTCCATCAGTGAGCTGTCTAAGAACTTCTCGGGCATCTCCGTTAATGCCGATGGAAATATCTAGTTGATTTGTAAGTTCGGCGGCATCAACATCTAGGCGAATAATCTTCAGATCTTTACGGAAAATTTCGCGACTTAATGTGAAGCCGGGTCTTGTGCCAATTACTATAGCCAGATCAGTTTCGGCCATGATTGCCTGGAGAATAGGATGATTATAACCAGGACATATAAAGAGTGGATGGCTATCGGAGACACAACCCCTAGCGGCATTGCGAGTTGCGAATGGTATACCTGATTTTTCGACGAATTCTTTTAGTTCATTGTGCGCCTGGGCAAACCAAACTCCGGAACCTGCAATAATCACTGGCTTTTTAGCCTGCTGAATCTGTTCCAGGGCACCTTTAATACTTGCAGGGTCTCCTTGGGGTTTACTATCTAAGCAGTAGTTTTTCTGAAATTCCACAGTTGAAAGGTTAACTTCTGTATCCATCAGATCCCTCGGAATTTCTAAGTATACAGGTCCGGGTTTGCCGCTAACGGCGTGAGCAAATGCTCTTCCTACATATTCAGGTATTCGTTCCGGTTCTGTTACTGCTCTGGAATGTTTTGTCATACTTGCTACAATTGCCATTTGGTTAAAATCCTGAAGCTCATTTCGGTCATTTTCTATAACTCTGGCCTTCCCTGCCAGATGCATTACGGGAATTCCTCCAACAAACGAGTTAGCCATACCGGTTACCATATTAGTAAACCCGGGTCCTGCTGTCCCTGTGCATACTCCGATTTTTCCGGTAGCCAGCGCCCACCCTTCAGCTGCAAAGGAAGCAGTCATTTCATGACGTACACCGATGAACTTAATTCCCAGTTCTTCACATTTCTCCATTGTTGGATAAATATGCCCGCCGGGGATTCCGAAAAGATACTTAACCCCTTCTTTTTTAAATACCTCTGACACGAGACCACCTGCTCTACACTTGTTACTCATGGTTAGGCCCTCCTTAATTTTAGTTAATAATAGTTCAAACACCTCATAGTTACATCTTTACTTCCTGCTGCCCAACTTGTTGGGCAGGTTTTTTGGTCTCAGGCAAGAACACAAAGATAAGCATAAGAGATATTAACGGCATAAGCATAGCAATACTCACAGAATGACCGATGGACATACTCATAGTTAGTCCCCCTATCATACTAGGTACAAGAATCTGACCTAACCGTCCAATAATATTGTTACTCCAAGCCGTTGCATTAGCACGTAGTTCTGTCGGGAACAATTCATTGGTAAGGGTGGAAGCCACTATCAGAAATGAATTGACAAAACCTGCAGCAATCATCCCGAAAAAAATCACTGCGTAAAAACTTTGAACATTGAACTGTACGATCGTGGCAGCTACTCCTACTGAGATAATGACTAGAGCAGCACCCTTTCTTCCAAGCTTATCTAACAACCGTCCATTCAGATTAATAATAACCATACCGGCTAGGGTCTGGGACAATATCGTTATGCTAACCATACTGGGTGTCCAGGCAAGTTCCATCACCAAACGCATAGTTAAGAAATTCAATGAACCTTTGATCCCAAAATATAAGAATAGCCATACTAAAGACATGACCAAAATATATTTTGCATGAGGCTTTTTCCATACGGCGAAGAAGTCTTCCTTGGGCTGTTTTATTCCCGCTTTTTTCTGTTTCTGAAGCTCTAGGAAAGGCTGAGTTTCCGGCAGATTCTTTCTATAGATAAAGGCGGGAATCAGAGGAAGGGCGCCTATAAGATACAAAGCTCTCCAGGTAAAACCCAGCTTAAGAACTAAAGGCAGAAGTAAAGCTATAGTCAGAGCTCCCAAAACTGCTGTCATCTGGTACAAACCACTTACTGCTCCTAGATTATCTGAGGAAAATTCCTCAGATAATATGGTATATCCGATGGACCAGCAACCAATTAGGAATACCCTTGCTAAAAACTGTACAGCGACAATCATATAAATATTTGGCATAAATACTGTCAATAGACTACAGATGGAAAACAGGTAAACACATCCTAGAAAAATCGGACGTCTCCCAACCTTATCCGCCATTCGGACAATAAAGAACGCGCACAATGCACCTATCCCGACCAAAGATAAAGCATAACCCACTACTTCGGTTGTCAGTTGAAATTCTTGTGTAATATACGGTAGAACAAAATTAAGTGCTGCGTCATCGAACCCCTCGAAGAATATTCCTAGAATCAATATCGGCCACATTTTTTTCTGCCTGTCCGTCATTTTGAATTTTTCCTTAGGAGCGGCCAAAGTCTCTTTGGTGTTCATCCCTGTCACTCCCCTTATACATCACAAGGTTTGTATTTATTCCAAAGCTTAAGTTGTTCAAGCAGAACTGTTAGCCTTTTCTGTGTCACTTCTTCTCTTTTGCCTTGATCATATTTATAAAATCCTTCACCGGTTTTGATACCTAATTTTCCCTCGCTCACTTTATCTGTAACTATTTTAGGTACGCTAGTATCGTTGCAAAGATCCGGGAAAATTATGTTATTCACAAAAGCTACAGTATCGAGTCCAACAAAATCCATAGTATTGAAAATCCCTTGCCAAGCTGACTTGAAGCCAACCGCCGCCATAGTTGTTTTATCCAAGTCCTCCGCAGATACTACGCCTTGATCCAGAAGATTAAGGGCCTCTCTGGTCATAGCCAACTGCATACGGTTTACCAAGAATCCTTTGATAAATCCATTGACAACTATGGGTGTCTTGCCGCACAGTTCCAATTCTTTTCTTAACCATTCAACAGCTTCTGTCTCGGTTGTCTCATTCCTGACAAGTTCAACCAGCGGAAGTATCTGAGGAGGATTGAAAAAGTGTGCTACAAAAAACTTACCCGTCCGGAAATTCGGGAAAATTTCCGGCAAAGGTAACGAAGATGTATTACTTACTATAATGGCATCTTTTTCACATAATTTATCTAACTGACCATAAAGCTGTTGTTTAATATCCATTCTTTCGGGTACAACCTCAATGACTAATTTAGCTGCCTTGACAGCTTGTTCCAAAGAAGTTGAAATCTCAAGTTTAGACATATACAGCTCAGCATCATTTTTAATAATATCCATCGCCTTCATAGTCTGAAGACTGTTGTAAATACTTTCTTTGCCCTCCTCCAATGCTTTCTGCACAAGATCCGTAAGTACCACTTCATGGCCGCCCATTAGCCAAATTTGAGCAATTCCGGGTCCCATAACCCCTGCTCCAATCACGGTAACCTTCATCATTCTTTTCCCCTTTCACAAGTTTTATTAAGACTCCCTCTGGAGACATCACCGAAGTCTCGATGTTCAACTTTAGCTGAACGAGTTTTACTTTTAAGTTCTTGAATTAACCAGATTAGAAATCTGATTAACTCACCAGTTCCTAACATCGAGATGTTGATATTTGGGAAGAAGACGAGTAGGCATCCTCAAAGCATCTTTTCTAAACGGCGGAGCGAGTTGTGTTCCATCACAGACAATTTCTAAAACAAATGGTTTACGCAAGTTTAAAGCTCTCTCTAGTGCCGGTCCAACGTCTTCCGGTTTAACCACTCGGATGCCTTCAGCGCCCATCGCCACAGCTACCGGCACAAAGCTTTCAGGATTAGGGATTTCCGCCCCCACGAAACGGTTGTTATAGAAATCTACTTGATTTTTCTTTTCAGCACACCAAGCGCCGTTTCTAAAGACAATTGCTACAACTGGTAGGTTATGTTCAACAGCAGTGCTTACCTCATGTAAACTCATTCCCCATGCTCCGTCCCCTACTATACAAACTACAGGTGCCTCGGGACTGGCCATCTGCGCCCCTAAAGCTGCAGGGTATGAAAATCCGGTGTTTCCAAAGGTAAGTGCCGCAATGTGCTTGCCCGTTCCTTTAAACTCCAGATAACTGTTAGACGTTGAAGCTACATTACCAATATCTGTAGCCACGATTGCATTTTCCGGCATTACCTTTTGGATTTCTAACAAGGCACGACGGGGATTGATTGGCACGCCATCAACCATGGCCAAGCCGATGAGCTCATTTCTCCATTCCTGAACACGTTCTTGGATCATATCTATACGGGCTTGATCTACTTTCGGAGTAGATATTTTTGTTTCCAGTCTCTTTAGGATCTCAACAGCCGCTTCCTTGGCATCCCCTATGATTCCTACTTCCACGGGATGAGTCCGAGCAAGATTCCTAGGGTTTATATCAACCTGGATGATTTTTGCACTTTCCGGGAAATAGTTGATATCATATTGCGGCAAAGTACCGAAGACTGATAACCTAGTTCCAAGAGCAAGAATTACATCCGCTTCCGCCAATGAGTGCATGGCTGCTTTTGATCCCATGTAACCGATCGGTCCAACCCAAAGAGGATGGTCACATGGAAAAGCATCATTGTGCATGTAAGTGCAAGCAACAGGAGCGGTGAGAAGTTCTGCGAGTTTTGCCACAATATCCGTAGACTTAGTGTCCACAACCCCGCGACCAGAGACAATTACAGGTTTTTTAGAAGAAAGCAGAATCTCAGTTGCTCTATCAAGAGATTCGCTAGACCCGCAACCACGTTTATCGACTCGATATTGATGTGGTTCTAAGATTTGATCCTCACATTCACCATAAAAATAATCACGAGGAATGTCATAAAGTACTGGCCCTCGCTCTGCATAAGCAATGCGGAAAGCGGTTCTTAAACAATCTGCTGCTCGCTTCGGATGAGGAACTTGAATGGTCGCTTTCGTAATAGCTTTGAATATTTGTACAGTATCTGCCTCCTGGAAGCCATCCCAACCTATCGTTGGCGTACCAGCAGACGGACAAATAATGACCATAGGTGTATGTGCAGAGTTAGCGGCAGCCACGGAAGTAACCATATTAGTGATTCCCGGGCCATTTTGTCCGATGATAACACCACATTTTCCGGTAACACGACAGTAGGCATCTTCCATATGTCCTGCTGATTGCTCGTGACGAACCGGTACGAATTTAATTCCGGCTGTCGGAAATAAGTCTAATAGATCCATAAACGCAGAACCAAGAATACCGGTTACATGGTCGACGCCCTCCGCTAAAAGTGTCTCACAAATTGCTTCACTGGGTGTCATTTTAACTTTTACCATTCGTTTATTTCCTCCTCTACCGCTTTAAAACTTAACCTCTTATATAGTTTCCCTTTCTATCATCATCATATATTCCAGTAATCTCTTTGACCAATCGATTCTTTATATCCAGCTAGATAAGCAATATGAATATGTTATATAATTAATAATGATCTTCTACTTGACCGAAACTGCAAGGGAGGTTTTTATCTAATGCGCTTAGAACAACTGTACTATCTTTGCGAAATTGCTAAAAACAAATCAATCTCTTACACTGCTGAGCTCGTTCATATCAGTCAACCCGCTCTAAGTAGTGCGATTCACAAACTCGAATTAGAGCTTGGAGTTAAATTACTCAATCGCTTTCGGCAAGGAGTATATCTGACAGAGGAAGGGGAAAAAGTTGTCAAGACTGCAACTGAAGTATTGGCTAAAATAGAAGAATTAGAACATGATTTGGCTTTATCCAAAGAAGCAAAACAAAACTCAGTCGAAAGCTTGACTCTTTACACAACTCAACAGTTAGGCAATACGATATTATCCAAGGTATTAACTCATTTTCATCAAGAGTACCCTCATATACGCCTAAATTTAAAAGAAACCAATTCTTTAAGGGTTATTTCAAACTTTCAAGCTGATAATTGTTCCCTTAGTTTTATTGCGATATCTGATGATATTTTAAAAAAGTATTCGAAGACACAGGGAAAAGGATATAATTTCAATTTTGAAAAGCTTCGAAATGGGAAATTATACGCTGTGGTTGGCAAAAACCATCCCTTAAATAAATTTAAGAATGCCTCTTTAGAAGAAATAGTTAAATATCCCATCATAATCATTGAGAACGGCTGTCTTCCCTATGCTGAAATGCTAAAAAAATATGGGGATCCCGATATTCTTGTTCATTCTGACATTTTTGCTTCTTCATCAGACTTTATAAATAAGGGGTTTGGAGTAGCTCTGGCATCCTCATTTTTTATTATTCCTGATACTGATTTCGTCTATATTCCAATTAGTAATAACATAAAAGTATCTCTCGGCCTTGTTTGGCCTGAAAACTATAATCTCGACCTTATTCAGCAGAAATTTGTTAATTTCTGTATCGAGGCTTTTAAAAAAAATAAGCCTACTAAAAATAAAAACTAAGTTACTGCCGGAGTTTTTAACCAACCACATAGCCTTGCCTAAAGTGGTTAGAGGGCACGTTTTATAACTTGATTGAAGAATTACACCAGTGTTGAGCAACCGCGACAAGGATTATCCTCTCACTAAAGAGACAAAAGACTATCTCTCAAAAAAGATAGTCTTTTGTCTCTTTAACTTTTGCGAGTTCTAGAAAAGTCCCACATTATCCCCCGCTTGAAGGACTAAGTAAAGCCAACTCATCTCCTTCCTTGAGTACGACAGAAAAGCGTTTTTTTCCAGTGATGTGCTGATTATTGAGAAACATAATTGCCTGTGTCAGTAACTGTTCTGAAATATTAGGACAGCTCTGTACGACCTCATTTAAAACCTCTCTTACTGTACCTTCTTTTACAAGCAGTTGCCTTATATTAGAGTCAACACTGATCAGGCCAAAAAACTTAACAGTAATCATAGACTATACCCTTCTAAACCCAGTTTTTTAAGCCTACGTTTCGTTGGCACACCCTGTTCATCCCAGCCTCTGATTTTGTAGTAATCCTGAATCATTACTTCTAGTTTCACCTTACTATCCGGGTCATCTGCCCTTTGAAGCTCACTTGTAAGTCTCTTAGGCAGGGTATCATCACTACTCTTCAGTCCTTGTCTAATGTTGATAATCCTTTCAAGATTATAACCCCGTTCGCCTGTCTTCAGGAAACTCCCGATAGTCACCTTAAGGCCTGTCACTAGTCTAAGTGACGCTGGATGTGGCAGTACACCCTTCAGGTTAAAGCTCATTAACCAAGCGTTGTTATGCAAAAAGCCCACCAACCAGCCATAATAAGGTATAACTCTGTTAATAAACCTTACCAGACTTTTATTAGGATTATTTATCAACACCTGAGGGAGTAAGGAATAGGTAGTAAATAGGCACGTTCCACCAGCTGATACTGCTTCCATCAAATCTTGAAAGAAGATGGTATAGGCCGCTTTTCCTCTGGCAATCCTTCCACTAACATTTAGTCCCAGCCCTTCGAGCACAACAAGGTAACCTCCATTTAAGTGACACCCACCTCTGTTTGACGTTGCATACCCTAATCCCATTCCCTGTGCTGCACGTGGCTCATAAGCAGCAATTTCAAGTCCTTTTACATTCATTGCGAAATCCCTGCCACCATATTTGGCAGCAATACGTTTTGTTCCTTCTGCCAATTCATTCCCAATTCCCTCGCGGGTTGCTACTTTTTTAACTAATTCCTCCAGTCGTGAGCAATCGCCAAAGGTCAAACCATTCTTCCATAAACCTTTTTCATTTAGCTCCATTGCAAAACCAACCGTACTGCCAAAGCTAATGGTATCAATTCCATACTCGTCGCAAAGATGATTGAGGTTTATGATGCTTTGCATATCATTGTTAAGCAAATTGCTGCCAAGCAAGCCTAATGTTTCTAACTCAGGTCCTTTAACCTCTTTACCATAGGCTTTAACTACCCTGCCACATTGAATTGGGCAAGTTACACAGCCTTTGTTCTTGATTAGGTGATCTTGCCTTAATGTTTCGCCATTAATCCTTTCAAAGTCATGATAACTCCCCCTAGAATAATTCTTGGTAGCAAATTGGTTGCGATAATTCATCATACTTACAAGTGATGCAGTTCCAAGCTTTGGTAACTGCTGGCCTGTAAGTATGTGTTTTTTCAAGGACTTTATCCAATTAAGGTTGTGATTTTTAAAATTTTGTTTATCGAACGTCTCAGTACTCTCTTTTCCACTAGCGATAATACCTTTAAGGTTCTTGAAACCAAACACAGCACCAACTCCGCCACGCCCCGCTGCCCGTTCCTCACTAATAACTGCAGCATACCTGACTATATTTTCTCCGCCAATACCTATAACAAACTTACCTATGTTTTTACCACCTAACAGGTCTTGTACCTCACTAGTATTTTTGCCCCACAAATGTGTCGCATTTCTGATTGAAATATCTTCAGTCGTAATCTCAACATATACCTTTTCTTTGCTTTTTCCACAAATAACAAGTCCATCGTAACCAGCACGCTTAAGATGCAATCCAAAGCTTCCACCACAATTTGAAGACACTAAAAGGCCTGTCAGAGGGGAAATTGTAGAGACGTTAAACCTTGATGAACATGGGGATGTTGAACTGGCAAGGGGAGAGGTAGTGATCACTATAATATTCTCTTCAGAAAAAGCTTCCACTTTACTCTTAAAAGAATCATAAATGATCTTTGCAGCCAGCGTTTTGCCTCCTAAGAACATTTCACGATCCTTATCCGATATGGTATAGTCCCCCACTGTCCCAGTACTCAGATTGATCTTAGCGATTTTCCCAGCATAACCAAACATAATTACCTACTCCTTAATAATATGATAAATATTATTTATATCCTTTTTGGACATTATCTTTGGCACTGGGTAAAGTGGGTTGCTTTCGGCCAAAGCACGTTCTACCATCAAAGGAATATCACTTTTAATTATCCCTTGCACTTTATTGGGAATCCCCATACTTTCGTTGAGCCTTTTAATAGCTTCATTAAACTTTATGGCCTTTTGTTCACTTGTGTCCCCTGGTAAACTTAGACCAACTACATCAGCAAGTTCTGCTAAAGATTTGTGTGCTGATTTACCATAATACTCTAAAACATAGGGCAGGATGATGGCATTAGCTAGGCCGTGAGGAACTGAGTAAAATCCCCCCAGAGTATGAGCAATCGCATGTACATAACCAACATAGGCACGTGTAAATGCAAGACCGGCCAAAAATGATGCTTCTTGCATATTCTTACGTGCTACAAGGTTTTTGCCGTTGGAATATGCCTCAAAGATGTTTTCAAAAATTAACTTTACCGCATCTCTACCGTACTGTTTTGTCTCTGTTGTGTTACTTCTACCAATATAAGCCTCGACGGCATGTGTCAAAGCATCAATCCCGGTGGTTGCAGTAATATGCGGTGGCAAATTAACAGTAAGCACCGGGTCAAGTACCGCATACTGTGGAACTAGTGAAGTGTCATTGATTGCATACTTTTCATGGGTTCTACTGTCGGTTATAACCGCAGCAATTGTGGTTTCACTCCCTGTACCGGAAGTGGTTGGAATAGCAAATAAAGGAGGGATTCTTTTCAAAACCTTAAATACCCCCTTCATCTTAGAAATACTCTTTTTGGGTCTTGCTACACGTGCACCTACACCCTTTGCACAATCAATCGGAGAGCCGCCGCCAAAAGCAACTATACCTGTACAGTTGTTTGCTTTGTACATCTGCAACGCATCCTCAATGTTATCAATGGTTGGGTTCGGAACGGTTTGGTCATACACAACAAAGTCTACACCCGCATCACTTAAACCTTCAAATAATCCCTCCATAAGTCCAAGGGCTACAATCGTTTTATCCGTTACTATCAAGACGCTATCTACATGCTTACTTTTTATTAGCTTCGGTAGCTTATTTAAGCTGTTCTCTCCCTGTATAACCTCTGGCTTACGCCAGGGCAGGATATAAGCGAATACTTTGAAAACACTTTGATAAATCCTGCAATACAATTTGTACATTATAAACGCCTTCTTTCGATTTTGAGTTGGAACTCCTATCCAATCCCAAGGCTTCCACTATTTCAAGTGGGAGGGGCTACAGTACCTGCTTCGGTGGGGGTAAAGTCCTTCTTCATCGCAAAGGGTTCCTTTTGGGATAGAGCAGCTCGGCGAAACCATCGACCAGAAGCTTTCGTCACGCGAAGTTTGATGTTTAGCATTAGGTGAACGAGTTCTCTAAGCAATCACATCAATTAATCGTGCCTTTATCTTCTCATAATCTTTCAAGATATTGACAAAAATGTTCGGACAGTCGCCTCCCTCCACCTAACGTTTGTAAATCGACCAGTCGTCCAACCGGCCGATAAGGCTTAAAAATTATTATTCAACCTTAGCAATAAAGTTGGCAATCCCGTCAATTGGAATTATATCTACACCCAGCCTCCACTGGATTGTGAAACCATCAAGTGCCGCCAGTATTATATGGGATAGTATTTCATAATCGACCGTTCCTTTTTTCAACACCTTTCTGAGCCCATTTTCTAGTGTCATTCGCCACTCCCCATATTTTTCCCTAAAGCGTTGTTTAAGAGGTTCATTACTTGTTACCGCATCGCCAACGAGATATAGATGTAGCTTACCTCTTGTTTCTGCAGTTGATATTCTCTCGAATACTACCCTTAATATTTCCTCCGGTGGAGTGTTATGCTCTATATTATCTATCCAAGCCAATAGTTCTTCAGTCATTTGTTTAAGATGAATATCTGCAATGTCATAGATAATATCATTCTTATTCGAATAATAGTAATATAATGTTCCTTTGCTTATTCCAACTTCTTTTGAGATATCTGCCAAACTAGTATTTTTGACACCCTTCTGTGCAATCAATTTACTAGCTGCATCAAGTATACTTTGTCGTGTATTAATTTGTTGGATGTCTTCTTCATTAATCACTTTTCCACCCCACATCAGTCGGTCGGCTGACCTAATAACTTAATGTTAATTTAATTCCATTTCATTGTCAATGTATTTGCATTTCTTTTGATAGATTCATCTCCTTTTCTGATAAATTCCATTCATATTCCCGTTTTGTTCCGAAAAATACGTTAAAAAAGCAGCTTTCGCTGCTTTTCACGTACTAATCAGAGAGTATAATTTTTAAAGCTTCACTCCTCAGATCTCGAAGGAATCAAGCTATTGAGTTCTTTAAAGGCTTCCCTGACTCCCCCAACAGCTTGTATTAACCCAGCTTCCACCGCTTCATTTCCAATTAGGATAGTTCCTATATCTTGAGCCAATTCTCCAGTAGTAAACATAAACTGTTCCAACTTTTCCGGAGTAATTTTTGAATGAGAATAAATGAATTGATTAATTCTCTCTTGCATTTTACGTAAATAATCAAACTGTTGATGACCATTGATCACTAATCCAGTATATCGAATCGGGTGAACGGTCATGGTCCCGGTCGGCGCAATGAAGCTTTTTGTACAACTAACGGCAATAGGAATTCCAATACTATGGCCGCCGCCAAGAACCAAGGATACAGAAGGCTTGCTCAAACTACTGAGCATTTCAGCAATCGCTAATCCTGCTTCTACATCCCCACCCGCAGTATTTAAAATAACAAGAATTCCTTCAGTATTGGGGTTTTGCTCAACCGCTAACAGTTGTGGGATGATATGCTCATATTTGGTCGTCTTGGATTGGGCCGGCAGGATTTGATGTCCCTCGATTTGTCCTATAATCGGTAAACAATAGATTCGTTCTGTGGCACTTGGAATTTGAATTTGTCCTAATTCTTTTAAGTTGGATAATGCAATATTCTTATCATCTTCAGGTGAAGCCGTTTCATTAGAAAGCACCCGTGAAACCCCCTTCTCTAAGTCAAGAAACCTTCCTCGCTGTCCACTACCTAATCTAAATCAAGGTCATTGGATAATATGAGTGGTTCTCTTCTATTATGGAGGATTATTGCCAAAATCATACGTTGCTATTATTCAGCAAGCAATCAAAATCTGTCAATATCCACGACGATAACATAAAACAATTACAGCTTTTAAACTTAATGGCTTAGTAGATTTTGATAAACCTTCAAGCCTTCGATTACCTCATCCAATGGTAGGTTTCCATTCTCTAACTCTACGGGAGGCTTCATTTTTAGCCTATGATAAAAGGTGAAGCCTTCATTGACTATGTCATCCTTATTTGTCTTTATCATTTCGAAGAGCACATCTTTTGCCTTATCGTATTGACCATTTATTTCAAAGAACCGAAAAATCAATAGATTACTTTCCATCGGAAGCTTATATTGTTTTATTACACTGATGATTTCATTAATGATTTGGGATTTATTTTAGAAATTTACGCTTTGACTTAAAGATACTTCAATAAAGATATTGAGACTTTTAAGATATAAGGCGAACCTTCGGTCTGGATCACTCTTAGAGACATCCGCTTTCAGCTTCAACATTTCGGCAAGAACAAAACACTTTTCTATATTAATTTCTTTACCACCACTAAATACTAATCACATCTTTATAAGAAAGCCTGAGTATTGTTTCTTCACTCATACCTATTAAATCATAAAGTGATTCATTAAGCATTTGATGACATTCTCCAATTTTAGTCTTAGATTTTGAGCCAAGAAGAGCTGCTACGGCTATGATAATTGCTCAATCATTTTCATAATATAATCTTTTTGATACATAAAAACCTGATTTCCCACTCGCTTAATGACATCAATGTCACTCTCTTAAGAGATTTCGCTATCGAGGCGCGGTTTTCTCTCTATACGTTCAATTTCTTCTTTAATGACTAAGGGTAAATATGTTTTCTTTGCATTATTATAGTCATATATGACGATAACTTCTTCCCCAGTAGCCGATAGCCCATTTTTTACGCTAACGATTGAGTACTCCAAGACAAAGCTTGATTTACCTGTTGACTTAACTTTCGCACCTACAGTTATATGATCTGGATACACCAATGGCTTAAGATATTTACAAATCGTTTGAGCTACTATTACACCTATGCCCGTCTTTGTCATCAGGACATTGAGTCCAATTCTTTGAAGATATTGGATCCGAGCACATTCGAAGTATCTTACAAAATAAGTGTTTTTCACATGACCAGCGTCACCCATCTCACTTTCAGCAATTGATCTACTCACTTGGACTGGATAATCTGTTAAATACATTATTTGAATTCTCCTTTTAAAACATTAACCTTTTCAGCTTTGGCTATTAAGACATCTCCCTTTTCAGTATTGTAACTTAACTACTTGCTACAAAAAGGCGGCGAATTTTATATATTTCTTCAGAACACAACCAATTCCTCCTTTCGGTAGGGTCTTAAAGTGGAAAAGCACCTGCTGCAGCAGATGCTTATGATAAGGAATCAAAATTGACTTTCTTCCTCCGACATTCCAATAATTTCACAGATTACTTGAAGTTCCATTCCTCTGCCCTCTAATCATAATGGGGTGGGGAGGGAATCATACATTATCGAATCTAAGCAATTAGAGTTTATTACAAATATTAAACATGATATCGAGCCCTATTACTGGAATTTCTGACTCTGACGAACTTTATTTTGATACTTTGACTGCTAAACTTCTCTTCATATTCAGTTATGCTATTTCCCTGGAAATCACTCTGATGTAAATCATAAGTCCTATATAGTTCCTTGAAACCTGCCTCTTTGAAATACTCTAGGCTATCTGTAAAAAGTAGATCATCATCCGTTTTAAACCATATTTCCGCGTCTTCCTTTAAAAAGGTTTGATAGAGTCTAAGAAAATTCGGATGGGTCAACCTTCTTTTATGATGTTTTTTCTTGGGCCATGGTGTACAAAAGTTAATGTATATTTTCTCAATCTCATCTTGTTCAAAGAGGTCTCCGATGTTCTTTATGTTTATTGGAATAACTCTGATATTATTCAGCTGGTTTTCATTGGCTCTTCTTAAGACATGAACTAACAGTTCATCGTAGACATCAAGAGCAATATAGTTGATATTGGTATTCGTAAAAGCTAGTTGGTTGATAAAACGTCCTCGTCCACATCCCAATTCCAGGTGGATTGGATCACTATTGCCGAATAGCTCTTTCCATTGTCCTTTGTGATCTAAAGATGAAAAAATTACCTTGGGTTCCTTTTCCAATTCTAGCTTAGCCCATCCTTTTTTTCGAAGACGCATTTGAACTTTCTCCTTTTGATTTGATTTTAAATCATCAACTTTAATTCGCTATGCGTCTGTCTTTCCCTTCTTAACTTAGTACATTTGACATACTTAAGAAAGCTAAGAGAATCCAGGGAGTTACGATTCCCATCACGACGAGTCCAACTAGCCATAGATAAGAGAACGCAAACATAACCCCAAGGAAGTAAATTGCGTTTTTGGGTCCTAGTACTATTGGAAGAGTTTTGCGACCATTTGCTTTATCTCCATCATGATCACGGAGATTGTTCCCCAGATTAATCAAGCCGACTAAAATACCACTGGGTATAGCAACGAGAACAGCTATATTCGAGACGTAGCCGGTCTAAATAAAGAAAGCAATTAGAATGATTAAAAAACCCATAATAAACCCGAAAGCAGTTTTCCAAATGGAGTCGATGAAATAGGCAGTGGACCACCTGTATAGAGGTAGCCAATGGACATACACACTAAACCCACTGCAGCAAGCCACCATGACGAAGTAGCACAGATATAGATTCCCAATAAAAGTGAGATTCCGTACATACTAAGTGCAAGTGTCGTAATTAGTTTGGGTGTCATGCCATGACGTACAATCCCACCACCAATTCCGATGGATTCTTCTGTATCCAAGCCTCGTTTAAAATCATAGACGAGCTTTTCACCACACTGCGACATATAAAGTACTCTCCAGCAGTGTGGACCCGAACAGGTGGAACCCCGTGCCTAAGATACCTCAATTTTACAGTATGATTAGACGCAGAAAAACTACCTCATTAAAGGTAGTTTTTCGCTTGTTACCTGGCGATGACCTACTTTCCCAGGAGCTATGCCCCAAGTATCCTTGGCCCTGGAACGAAAGGCACGATAGTCTCCGGTGGAGAGTATCGCCGAGCCACTTACCCCAAAGGAACACTTCGTGGCGAAGGAACGAGCCTTTCGCCACACTGCGACTCGTAACGCATTCTCCTGCAGTGTGGATTCTTAACTTCCGTGTTCGGTATACGAAAAGCACGATAGTCTCCAGTGGAGAGTATCGCCGAGCCACCCACCCCAAAGGAACACTTCGTGGCGAAGGAATGAGCTTTTCGCCGCACTGCGTCCCGTAACGCATACTCCTGCAGTGTAGATCGAACGGGTGGAACCCCGGTATCTTTTACGAAACACAGAAAGGACTAACTCATTAAGAGATAGTCCTTTCGCTTGTT
>JUEG02001287.1_pt1 | contig 153769 bp, 155 predicted proteins | sample 432341 | NCBI WGS metagenome assembly JUEG02 (sample SAMN02953476, study PRJNA257561) | rock porewater metagenome | biome: terrestrial; feature: Opalinus Clay rock; material: porewater; isolation source: Opalinus Clay rock BIC-A1 borehole | place: Switzerland: Mt Terri URL, St-Ursanne ... | reverse complement strand
ATCCCCAGGAGGTGTTTCTATTCTATCGGTAGCACTGCTATTAATTTTACGCTTTTCATCCTTAAGAATATTAAGGTATCTGTAAACCGGGCCAATGCTACCTGTATAACCTAGAAGTTTTAGTTCTCGAAAAATTCGAGTTCCAATGAAATTGAATTCTGGTTCTAGATACCACCTTCTAATCTGATTTTTATAGCCGTCGATTTTTGTCGTGTTTACAAGCCGCATATATTTGGGTTCTTCTTCAAGTTTAATAAGCTTTTTGACAGTATTTTTGGATATCCCCAACTGTCTTGATATAGCCTTGATTTTCATGCCGCTCCGATATAGTCGTTTTACTGCGATCCAGTCTTGCACATCTTTCATTCTCCTCCCAGATATCCTTTCTCTATGTAATTCCTGCTGACTGAGAAAGGATATCTTTTTATTGCGAGGGGGTCAATATTCAATGAAAGAGTGGGGTCAGGTTTCAGTATAAATCAATAGCATCTTCATCGATCGGCAGGTTATTGATGTCTTTGACTATCTTTTTGGGAAAAAAGTAAGGTAAGCGACCACTTCTAAATTGTGTTTTCTAGAAATCCAAGAACTATATGTAAATTGCGTTTCATTTTCAATTTGATATAGCAAATGTAAACCCCTATAGGTAAACACAATTGATGTTGTGTCTACATTCCTAGATATTGTTGCTCCCGAGATAATACCTATACGTCAGTTGACAAAAACAAGGATAACGCTTATTATAAGTATGTAAAAAATAAGTACTTGCAATAAACATTATGGAGGTATTAAAATGCGGTCTAATGGCACTTATGATTTTGGGGATTTTTTAAACCTAAATCCAATTTATAAGAAATATGAGCATAATCCGATGGCACGTGAAATTTATGATAGGCTGTCAGAAGCCGAATATGTTCAAAAAATGATATGGGCTATTAAGAGTGGCAAGGTTGCATTAAGTGGATGTATTACAGATATTGAGTCGGAGTTTAAAGATCAATCTATGTTCGACTTAAAAGACAGGTTTACCAAAACATGTCTTGGTGCAATGGTAAAAACAGTTTTAGCACCTTTTGGATATACAAAAGTCGATGAAAAAAGAATACCAAAGGGTATTTCGATTCTAGTTCAATCTGCCTCAACCTATGCTCTAACACAACAACCAACTGTAGAGCTTAAACAAGTTCTAACGATCGAAAGACTATAGAGAAGATGATAGCTCACTGATAACTTCTAAATTAACAAATCAGAAGGCTGAGAAGCAAGGTTAATCGCCTTGCTTTTTTGTCGGACTACTTAAAGAATGAGATAATCCTTCTTTCTTGGTGTAGGTGGAGGTAGTTTACAACAGTGGAAATTTATTTTAATAAGCCAAACGTATGTAGTATATATTCGTGGAGAGGCAAGTTGTTGACAAACTGGCTTGCCGAATTACATTCTGTCTTTCTACAACTAATTGTATTTAAAGGAATATTTGGGTAACTTGTTGAATTTTGAATGAGGGAAATGCTTAAAACCGAAAATGAAAGGTGTTTTTATGGAGAATCAGTACTTTTATACCAAGTTAATAAAACTATATCCTGATAAAACAATACAGAATTTAAATTATTACCCAAGCTTGTATAGTAAGTTGTGTAGCCTTTCAAGAGAAAAAGAGATGTCTTTAAAAGAGTTACTTGAAAGTATGGGATTCAAATACAAACTTAAACGTGGCATAACTTCTAGCTTTGATTTTTTTACTGCAAAACGACTGATCTCGGAATTTAGAATAAATCAAACAGAGCTAGCTAGATACCTAGGGACAACAAGGCAAGCAGTAAGTAACAAAATAACGCGGGGTACATCTGGAGGCAATTGGAAGAGTAATGAATTAAATGAAGAGGAAATAGAACTCATAGTTGAAATGGTCAAAAATAATAAATTTAATCTTAGTGAGGAAGGATTATTTGTTTCGATTAGGAATAACTTTCATGATGTTTGTGTCATCTTTGCAAGAGATAATGAAATGAAAGTAGTTTTTGACCTGCCAGGAGATATTGATTTTTTATTGAAAAAAAGCAAGTATCACATTTTTTCAGAAATAGACTTTGATATTAAAGCCAATTTGATTGCCGTTAGCGTTTTTGGAATTCCAATGGCTAAAGTAAGGGGACATGCAACGCAGATAAAAATTGATAAGCAATGTGAACTGCGAAATATTACACATAATGATTATTTTAGGCTTCATGGATATGAGGGGCATTGTGATAGTCGTATGAAGACAGACAAAGAGATTGAACATATTATTAAAAAATATGTAACAAGAGATAACTTTGTATTTTTGCCGCATACTTCTGAGGACTATTTTAGCTTGGTAAATAGAGCGTCTAGATCAAATATGACTATTGATGAATTTATTGAGTTTTTTGGATTTATTAAGGTTGATAGTAGGAGGGAATCTAGTTACATAATTAAAATAGAACAGTATGCACAGGAAATCAGGGAGTTGGTAATTGGAGACGGAAATCAAGTATATATAAAAACTGATTCGAACCTGTACCGTAAACTTTACTCTTTCGCTAAGCGAAGGGAGATTTCATTTGATAGGTTATTAATGGAGATGGGATTTGAGAGAGTATATAATCCCAATGATATTGTTGAGTTTGAAAATTTTAGTAGGAATTTTGATAAGAACCATCCAGATATTGACGCTTTAATTAAAGAACTTGAGGATATTCAAGGGGATTTGGAGAGAACGATTTCTTCTGTAGAGAGGATTAATAGATGTACGACTTTAGTAAGTAAGCTTAAAAAGTTATATAGATTTAAGTGCCAATTATGTAGCGAAGAAAGTGGGTTCCCACTTATTGAGAAGTTAGATGGGAGTTATTATGTTGAAGTACACCATATTGCCCCTTTGTCACTTATAAACACTTCTAGCAAGCTAGAAATTGATGATGAGACTCTTGATACTTTTAAGAATGCAATTGTTGTATGTCCATTTCATCATAAGATGCTACATTACCACCATGGTGGATTTGAAAAATTCACCAAACAAGAAGATGGTATTTATTTTATTTCTACCAAAGGGTCTACAATTAAAGTTCAACTCAATTATCATCTATAGAAAAATATTGACGATGGGTGACATTACCTGATGTGATAATTACCCTTAAATTTTTAAATTGGGGTAGGGTTACATTCGTTAGACCTTTTTGGGAACCAATAACGTCATTGCAATAAAACAATAGGAGACATCGAGATATCCGAACGAAAAGGTAGAATGAAGGTCAATTAGCAAAGGGATCAAAGAAAGTCTAACAGCTTAATAAAGAGGTTAAAGAAGCAATAGAAGAGTATCTTCTAGTTAAAGTTAAAAAGTGATTGTTTCTTCGTCCGGTGGTTTAACCAGAAATGGGCTCTTTAAATCTATTATAAAGTACAAAGACAGAATAGGAATAGAGGCTAGACCTCATACATTAATGCCCTAATAGTTGTTACGAATCATTATTTTTATCATTCAGGTAAAGAATTAGCATAGTCTAATGGAATTATTCTAAGGACAGAAAGATGTTGGAGCATAAATAACGGAAGTTTTTAAAGGATAAGGTTCATTCAAAATCAGGTAGACATGAAGCTAGAGAGGGAATTTAGGGAAGTTAGATATGTTGAAAAGTATTGGAACTGAATTTACACAATATGTGTCAGGACGTAGAGTTCTGGCATTTTTGTTGGATTAATTTAACTATCTTGCAGGAAAAAAGAAAAAAGTGTTGAAAGCTTGACTATAAGGTAAAAATTATTGTATTTCAGGAAATATATGGGGGGTATTTTCATTGGGTGAAAAGTTTCAATTCTTAATACCTAAGAAAGAAACACAAATAGAAAAAGATCCTGAATCCATATTTAGGGATTTGCAAATCCCTAATGTTAAAGGTTTGTGGTCTCAACAGGCAGATGTATTAAGAGAATATTACTCAAATTACAGAAACAAGCATAATATTGCAATTGAACTGCCTACTGGTACTGGTAAGACATTAGTAGGATTATTAATTGCCGAATATAGAAGAAAATGCAAGGAAGAAAGAGTTGTTTATCTATGTCCTACCAAACAATTGGCTAACCAAGTTTATTCTAAGGCTGTTGAGTACGGGTTGCCTGCTTGCTTATTAATTGGATCACAATCTAGATATCCAGAAAAAGAATATGGTGATTATCTAACGGGTAAATCAATTGCAATAACAACCTATAGTGCTGTTTTTAATACAAATCCAAAGATAGATGATGCAAATATCATAATCTTTGATGATGCTCATTCGGCTGAAAATTATATCTCTTCTCTATGGAATTTAAGTATTAAGAGGAAAGACAATAAGGAAGTTTTCGAAAGTATAATCGAGCTATTTCGCGATGATATTTCAGATTACCATTATAATCGAATAATGAATAATGATTATGAATATTATATTCCCATTTACGATTTAGTTCCTTATCCGAAATATCTCGCAAAGAAGACGGAGCTTATCCAACTTTTAGAGTCTAACGTAGATAAATGTGGAAGTGCAAAATATCCGTGGTCAATAATTAGTAGTCATATTGAAGCATGTCAATTGTTTTTTTCATGGGGAGAAGTTAATCTTCGCCCTTTTATACCACCAACATTAACGCATGAGGCTTTTTCCGGAGTAAATCAAAGGATTTTTATGTCTGCTACTCTTGGAAACGGTGGTGAGTTAGAACGGATTTTTGGTCTAAGGAAAATCCATAAGATACCCATACCTAAGGGTTGGGATAAATACAGTAACGGAAGAAGATTGATCCTATTCCCAGATAGAAGATTTCCCCAGGATGAAACATTAGCTATAGCATTTCAAGCAATTACTAATCAGGGTAGAGCGTTAGTTTTATGCCCAGATAATCGGAAAGCTCAGTTTTTCAAAGAAAGAATTAGTAAGGTATTACCTGAATTCTTAATATTGGAATCAAAAGATATTGAAGAAAATTTAGATCTTTTCGCCAAATGCAAAAAAGCCGTGCTAATATTAACAAATAGATATGATGGGATTGATCTTTCGGGGGAAATTTGTAGGCTTTTAATTATTTATGGTATGCCACAAGCTACAAATTTACAGGAAGGTTTTCTATGGAATAGGCTAGGAGCGAATCTAACGCTTAATGAGTTAGTGAAAACAAGAGTTACGCAAGCCTTAGGGAGATGCACGAGATCAAGTGATGATTATACCAATATTTTAATGATTGATTCGGATCTACTAAAGTTCTGTGCAAAAAAAGAAAACTTAGTTGGGTTTCACCCAGAAATTCAAGCTGAAATAGAGTTTGGGTTAACGAACTCGGAGAAAATGGATTCCGTTCAGACTATGATAGATTTTATGAACGATTTTATTAACGATAAAAATTATTACTCGGCTATAAACGAGGCAATCAACAGAATTCGTGAGGAGTACGAAAAAAAGGTTAAAAAAGAGACGGAAAAATTGGTCTTGAGTGTAGAGAGTGAGGTTGATTTTATATATGCACTTTGGAGTAATGAATTAGAGAGTGCCCTTGACAAGGTTAAAACTGTTATTGATTCCTTGAGTGGGGGTCGGGAACTAGATGGCTATAGAGCATGGTGGTTCTATATGGCAGGAAATTGTGCCTATCTTGCTCAAGGTAAAATTATGGTTGAGGAAAAGTTAGCGAGGTCTTATTACTCGTTAGCTCTAAAAGTATCAAACGCAATTACATGGTTAGCTGAGTTAGTAAGACATGTTCCCTCTGAAAGTGAAGTTAAAAGAATTGACTTATATTTAGCAATTCAATCAGAGAATATTGAAATAATTATTAACCAATTAGGACTTCAAGGAATAAAGTTCGAAAAAGCGATGACACAATTAATAGAATATATTAATTGTGATGAAGCAAATTCTTTCGAAAAAGGACTTAAATTATTAGGGGAATATCTTGGTTTTGATTCTACAAATCCAAACGGTGATGGAACTCCTGACGGTATTTGGCAATTGAGTGATATTTTCTTTGGTTTTGAAGCAAAAACTGATGAAAATAAAGATACACCTATATCAATACAAAATTGCAGGCAGGCTTTTGGACATAGACAATGGATTAAAGAAAAGAAAGGTTTGTCTGATGAACAACGGATTTCAATCATTTTAATTAGTCCTAAAACAAAACTTCATAAAGAAGCTTTGCCACATTCTAGAGAACTTTATTATAAAAAAACAGAAGAGATACGTAAGTTAGCTTTAAAGACAACTCAAGTTCTTAGGAAAATCAGAAGTGTTATGGTTAAAGATGAAGGCTCAACATTATTTACTAAAGAACAAATATGCTCAATTATATCTCAGGAAGGAGTTTCATATAATTCTATTATTGAAGAGCTTAAATACTTTCCGTTGGATAATGTTGAATTTGCAAATTCTAATTAAACTGGAATATATTTTTAATAGACGAACTCAAAATTCCAAGACAATATCACTCGACTAATGGGAGGGGGATTTAACATCTCTGATCCTCTAATAATAAGTGAGCCTTCATAGGTACAGTGACCGCGATTGAATCATTTAATATAAAACCACGGCTCATACATTTGGAAGATTCTCCTAGCATTTTAAACATAATTAAGGGAGTGTCCCATGGACGCTCCCTTTAAATCTTAAAATTCGCTATTGTCTAATGGACTATATTTTTGAAACTCCTCTAAATTATCATGGATGACCAATAAAGATATTTGCTCAACAGTTTCTATAAGTTCGATTCCCTAATTGCTCCCTGAGTGATGCGTAGAGCCACTATTCTTGAGATAATTGATTGCTAGGTATGGAGGCTTATATATGCTTTTGCAATATTTACATCAAAGGGAATAGATAGAGAGGGTATGTCTTATATTTCTCTCTTGTAACCTGTTATGCTAAGACCACTAGATATAAGGTTGACTTTACCTAAAATATGGAGCATAATTAGTTTGATTAATCCAATAAACTATTAAATCAATACCTATAAACAGTGAAGTGAAAGAGTGTTTTAGCGAACACAACTTAATGGTTAGGACATCGCTAAAAAGTTTAGTACTGGGTCTTAATCTTCATGTCGAAGTAACAACAATGATGCATCAAATAGGGATTCCAGCCCATGTCAAAGGATATCAATACATAAGAGATGCCATTCTGATGGTGGTTGAGGATGTCTCGTTGCTAGGTGCCGTAACCAAAGAACTATATCCTAGTATCGCGAAAAAGTTCGACACTGCACCTAGCCGTGTAGAACGGGGAATTCGACACGCCATAGAGTTAGCCTGGGAACGTGGACATACGGATACACTTAAACGAATTTTCGGATATTCGATGAACATAGAGCGACAAAAACCTACGAACTCGGAATTTATAGCGCTCCTTGCAGATAAATTGAGAGTTATGAGTAAGGTTAGCTAAAGGAAAAAGCAACAATCTTTTTTCACTAAACACCTTTAAACGTTTGCCTATGACTTTGATTCGACATGTGGTACTGGTAAATTCAGACGAACTGCACAGGATAAATAAACTAAAGGGGTGTGACTAAGAATCACATCCCTTTGCTGTTACATGAGATTTTAGGCTAATAATGAAATAAGTAAAGCACCTCCATTGTTTAAGGAAATGCGAGGTGCTTTAGAGTTATATCCAAATGTATTAGCAAGTATTAGCAAGTATTATGTTGAAATTGTTGTTGAAATGTCGTTTTGTTGATAGACTATGTAAGTAAAATTACTTTACGGGCAGTAATTCAAAGAATAATACCTCCAAACTTTCAGATTTGACACGCGGATAAAAAGGAGACGGTTATCTTGAAGGGTAAGTTAATAGTAATCGAAGCAGGGGATGGTTGTGGTAAGGCTACCCAAACAAAACTATTGTTTGATAAACTTGCCTCTAATAACTATAGGGTTAAGAAGGTTGAATTTCCTGACTATGAGAGTAATTCCTCAGCTCTCATCAAGATGTATTTAAATGGAGAATTTGGGGTCGATCCGAATGACGTCAATCCTTATGCAGCATCGACATTCTATGCCGCTGATCGATATGCCTCCTATAAGAGGGGGTGGGAAGATTTCTACCAGAGCGGCGGAATTATTTTGGCAGATAGATATACCACATCAAACATGGTTCATCAGGCAGCAAAAATAATTAATCCTGCTGATAGAGAGGAATATCTCAAGTGGTTATGGGATTTGGAATTTGTAAAGTTTAAGCTTCCGGTACCCGATTGCGTAATTTTCCTGGATATGCACCCGAAATTTAGTCAAATATTAATAAGCAATCGATCGAACAAATATGGCAGTGCTGAAAAAGACATACATGAGCGAAATTATAATTATTTACTAAACTCCTATAACAATGCGACAGAGATCAAGATTTCCTATGGATGGACAATGGTGAATTGTATACATAATGGTGAATTAAGGAGTAAGGAAGATATCCATAATGAGATTTATGAAATAGTAAAGAATTCAATTGATTAGGGAAAATGTTAAAGGTATTAAGGGATTATTGTAGAACTATATATTGCTTGTAGCAGACAACTCTTACCTTATTGAAATTGAGGCCGTATATACAAAAAGAAAGATGTTAGGAAATTGGGAGGAGAAAAAATGCTTAATAGTAAACGATATCCTTCACTTGTTATTGCTATTATAGTATCTGCAGCTTTAATTCTGACAGGTTGTGGACTAACTACTGAGCCTACGAAAAATACCACACTAAGTGCTTCAATTCCTGTTGATGGTGGATTGTTTCGTTTTGGAATGATTTCCAGTCCGACTGCCCTTGACCCCGCATTTTTAGTTGAAGTCAATGGGATTGAAATTGCGAAAGAACTCTACGATGGGCTGATAAGATACGATCCTAATACTCTAGAAGTAAAACCTGCTATAGCGGAGAAATGGGATTATTCAGCCGATAAAAAAGTACTTACCTTCCATATCCGGAAGGATGTTAAGTTTCATGATGGTACGGGTGTGAATGCTCAAGATATTCTCGATGTTTGGAACCGCTTAGCAGCTAAAGCCACAGTCTCCCCGGTAGCTTTTCCGCTGGAACCCATTGTAGGCTTTGCTGAGGTGAACAGTGGAGCGGCTCAAACAATTTCTGGGTTAAAAAAGATTGATGACTATACCATCGAGGTGACTTTAAAGGAAAAGAATGCAGCTTTCCTCACCTCTTTAGGTCATCCAACGGTCAGTATTTATAAGCTCGAGGCTGCTAAAAAAGCTGGCCAAGACTTTGGTACCCCTGCTTCCACTCCTGAAACCATAGTGGGAACAGGAGCGTTTAAGTTTGTAAAGTGGAATTCCGATCAAGATATAACCATTGAAAAATTCAAGGATTACTATGGGACAAAGGCTCATGTGGATCAAGTGGTTTACAGAATCTTTAAAGATGAATCCACTGCTTTAAATGAGTTTCGGGCAGGAACCTTAGATTATGTCGATTTATTACCTCCTGGTCAAAGCCAAGCAATCATCCAGGAATTTCCTGATCAGACTATTAAGACAATTACGTTCACAAATGAGTTCATTGGATTTAATCTAAGTAAGGCGCCTTTTAAGGATAATGTATACTTGCGTAAAGCTATCGCTTATGCCATTGATCCACAGAGTGTTGTCGATAGTATACTTAGCGGTCTATCGACAGTTTCCAACGGTCCATTACCAATAACAATGCCTGGTTATGATAAAGACCTTATATGTCCATCCTTTGACCAGACAAAAGCCAAAGAGTACTTAGCTAAAGCAGGGTACCCTGAAGGTAAAGGACTTGCACCGATTCAATATGCCTATAACTTTAACCAAACTAATCAAATAATTGCAGAAGCCTTTCAAAGTCAGCTCAAAGAGGTTGGAATCCCAACGGAATTAAAATCCATGGAATGGGGCTCCTACATTAATGCTGTACAGCAGGGCGATACACAAATGTTCCGACTAGCTTGGGGTGCTGACTATCCGGACCCTGATAATTCTTTACGGGTTCTCTATACAAAATCTCAATGGGGTATGAATAATAATACGTTTTATTCAAATCCACAAGTCGAGACGTTGATGACTCAAGGGCTGGAAGAAAATGATACATTAAAACGAATGGCCATCTACAAAACCATCCAAGAAAAGCTTGTAGAGGATCAACCGGCGATATGGACATTTAACACTACCTATTTGCGCTTATTTGGAAAAAATGTTCATGACTTAACCATTAGTGCTCTCGACCAAAAAGATATGCGTACTGTATGGTTATCAAAGTAGTTTGTTGCAAAAATACTATGCAGTTTATGCAATCACTTGCATAAACTGCATTTAATTCATTTATCTTTAGTTAAATTTTACGGATCTACTATGAGAGTCTGCTGATTCATGGGAGGAAGTATAGTCGTGGCACGTTTTATCATTTGGCGTATTTTCCAATTGATACCTGTCATCTTAGGAATATCAATCCTCACGTTTTTAATGATGTCCTTTGTCCCTGGTGATCCAGTTGTATTGATGTTAGGGAAACATATTTCACCCCAAACCTTGGAAAATGCTCGCCAAGGCTTGGGACTGGATCAACCGCTGTTAACACGTTATCTTCAGTATTTATGGAATGCTCTTCAGGGAGATTTTGGGCGTTCTTATATACAACATCAAGAAGTTTCCCAGATGCTTTACGACAAGATTCCGGTTACCTTTTGTCTCGTGGTTGTAGCTCAAACAATGGCCCTAACTTTGGGGGTCCTGATCGGAGTTTTGGCATCAGTTAAGCGATACAGCTTTTGGGATAGGTTTACAACCTTTTCTGCTTTGATTGGGGTTTCCATGCCTACCTTTTGGCTGGGCATGATGTTGCAATTAGTATTTGGTGTTTTGCTCCACATACTCCCTGTTAGTGGTACAGGTGGAGAAGGATTTCATCTGCAAAACTATATCTTACCTGGATTTACACTCGGATTTGCTTCAATGGCTATGTATGCACAATTAATTCGTTCTAACATGATAGACGTTCTACACATGGATTATATTCGAACTGCACGAGCTAAAGGGCTCTCCAGTCGTATAGTTGTTTTTAAGCATGCCATGAGAAATGCCCTTATTCCTGTGACAACTCAGGCAGGTGTAGATTTCGGAAGCCTGATGGGTGGTGCCATTTTAACTGAAACTATATTTTCCCTTCCTGGAATTGGCACTATGCTTTTCAATGCTATCTCTAGACGAGACTATCCTGTCGTTCAGGGCGTAACCCTCTTTTTAGCTCTGGTCTTTGTGCTGATTAACTTACTAGTGGATATTTCCTATGCTCTTTTAGATCCTCGGATCCGATATGACTAATGATTGAAAGTTGAGGAGAGGAGAAACTATCGAATGTGGGCTCGCTTGAGAACTGATTGGGTTGCAATTTTCGGTCTTTTCCTCGTTTTATTAGCAGTAATTTTTGCCTTTTGTGCAGAGATTATTGCTCCTTATGATCCGCTGCAGGTTGCTATGTACGAATCTCTAGAAGCACCTAGCTTCGATCACATTATGGGTACGGATATTCTTGGGCGAGACGTATTTAGCAGAATTATTTACGGAGCAAGGCCATCCTTAATAATTGGAGTGGTGGCGACAAGTATTTCACTCTTGATCGGATTAATCATTGGTGCTATTGCAGGATATTATGGTGGTTGGCTAGATTCTTTACTAATGAGAATCACGGATGTTTTCTTGGCATTTCCGTTTTTTTTGTTGGCCATAGCAATCCTAACATTTTTAGGCACAAATCTTGTAAATATCTTTATTGCCTTAAGTATGGTTGGCTGGACAAATTATGCTAGACTCGTTCGTGGACAGGTCATATCGCTTAGACACCGTGACTATGTAAAAGCCGCTCGTTCTATAGGTGCAAACGATTCAAGAATTATCCTGAGACATGTCCTTCCAAATATATTAGCACCAGTGATTATCTATACAACCATGAACGTTGGGGTTATTATCTTAGCAGAGGCTGGTTTGAGTTTTTTAGGACTTGGTGTTCAACCTCCCCATCCGAGTTGGGGCTTAATGTTAGCTGAAGGTAAAGACTATTTTTTTGCGGCTTCTTGGACAGTCATTTGGCCTGGGATAGCCATCTTCTTGACTGTACTGGGTTATAACTTATTAGGGGATGGCCTACGCAGTGCGTTAGATCCGCGCCAGTAATGTTTGGATTTTAAGATCCTTCGCTGTCGCTCAGTATGACACTGCACTATGTATACTGAACGCAGTGAAGGACCTTGACCCAATACTGTTTTTTCATTCATCAGGGGTGGGACTAAGCTGCATGGAAGTTTTTATACGTAAAAAAAGCCACAACAGAGTTGTGGCTTGGTTTGTCATGGTGCGCCCGGCGGGATTTGAACCTGCGACCTCCGGCTTCGGAAACCGTCACTCTATCCACTGAGCTACGAGCGCTTATTGGGAACACTTCAATACTTTAACCTAAGTATATATCGTTTGTCAAGGGTTGGTTAAGCTAGGTGGTTAAGCTTAAGTTAGGATTTGTCTCTAGGCAGACTCTAGGATATAATCTAAAGATGAATAAATGCGTTTTAAGAAACAAGGACGGGGGATTCTCTATTGCCTAGACCTTTTCGTGACTACTTTACCTGGCAATTATTTAAGCACTTTATTGGCATCGTAATCGGAGCAACTATTGTAAGTATCAGTATCAATACATTGATTATTCCGAATGAAATTGCAGATGGAGGAGCTACTGGTATTTCCATAATTCTCTATTACTTATTTAATTGGCCTGTCAGTTGGACAGTGCTGCTCATAAATCTCCCGCTTTTTTTTCTAGGGCTGCGTATGGTAGGGAGAGATTTCTTAGTGTTTAGTGTTGTTGGTGTCGGACTCCTCTCCGCCACCCTTTCCCTGACTGCGCACCTTCCAGTATTAACGGACGATAGATTGTTAGCCGCGATATCCGGAGGGGTTCTTACTGGAATTGGAATGGGGATTATCTTTCGATCTAGAGGGTCACTTGGCGGAACGGATATTTTAGCAGTATTGCTTGCGAGAACAACTTCATTTAGTGTTGGACAAATCCTGCTTGGGATTGATGCTCTCATTTTTCTCGGTGCTGCTATCTTGTTTAGACCAGAGATGGCCATGTATGCTATGATTTATATGTTCATTGCAACTCGAGTTGTGGATCTTGTTCAGGAAGGCTTAAGTTTATCAAAATCAGTCATGGTGGTTACAACAGAGCCCCAGAAAATATCTGAGGAAATCATGGCCAAGCTTGAGCGAGGGGTAACACTTTTTCAAGCAATCGGAGCTTTCTCAGGAGAAAATAAGCAAGTTGTTTATTGTGTTATCAATCGCTCAGAATTGTCTCAGATAAAAGAAATTGTTCGTAATCAGGACCCTCTTGCTTTTGTAGCTATTTCAGAAGTGCCAGAAGTTGTAGGGGAAGGCTTTTCAACCTGGAAAGGGCACTGACAAAACAGAGATGTATAATTTAAGGGATAAGGGATTAGAGATTCGCCTTAGAATCATGAAAGGGCTTTAGAAACGAGGGAAAATATTGTTAAAACGACGTAAACGAGGTCGAAGAAATCGTCGGAAGACGATCTTCTTGCTACTTTTGACTATTGTTTTTATGTTAACAGCTGGACCCTTCGTTTGGCGTTTAGAGAAAATACGGCAGGCAAAAGATAATTATGATGTTCAAAAAGTGCAAGAAGAACTACATTGGTTTGAGAGAAATGCAGGCTTGTTAAATAAGCTAGGAATTATAAGAGATACACAACTATGGCTGGAACTCAATATGGGAGGTAAAGACTTAGAATCTAAGTTAGCCTCATATACAGACGAAAAGCACCAGTTTTGGTTATTGGTGCTTTATCTACAAGATGGGAAGTTAATAACTGCACAGAATGTCTTGGACATAATGAGTGAAAGCAATCTAAAATTGGTGGGAGAGGGGTTGTTGTCTCTCTCTAATGGAGATGTGCAACAAGCTCGGCGTTTACTCACTGCAACCGAAATAAACTGGAAGTCATTATCGATTGATGAGCAGACAATCAGGCATTTAACCTTAGCTCATGCGGCCTTGGCCCAGGAAGATCTTCAAGCTGCACAATCTGAGCTCGCAGCGGCACAGCAACTAAGCCCGAATAACCCAGCTTGTTTATCCATGGCTTTCGATGTGGCCCTAGAGGAAGAGCAATGGACAAAAGCTTTTGAGCTTAGTCAATCCATTGATGCACAAACATGGCGGCCTAAAAATAGGCTATATGAGACGAAGAAAGCGATCCTCTCAATTCATCATGGAAATCTAAACGGGTTAACGGATAGCTTGGTCTCTTTGCAGGAACTGCCTAAGGGGGAAGTGTATATAACCTATGTGAAAGGAATCCAGGCCTTAGCAAAAGGACAGGTCGAAATTGGGGAAAACTTACTTAAAAGCGCCCTTGATAGCGGACTCCAGGGCGAATTAAACCAGGATGCAAAAAATGCTTTAAATCAAGTAATTGATCGACAAAAGGCAGATTTCAAATTACGCTCTATTGTGGCTGAAACAAGCTGAGCAGGTCTTTACTTAGCTGGGAGCGGCTCTTCTTTTAAGTTGCTTTCAGGCGGCCAGGTACTGCTTGCCTCAGATAGTAACGTTCCGACGGGGACAAGGGTGTACCCTTTACTCTTAAGGTTCTGTATAACTATGGGTAAGGCTTGAATAGTATCAGGTGCAGAATCTGAGGCGTGAAATAGGATGATGTCTCCGGGTTTGGCACCACCTCCTGCCCGGGACCCATTGAGTACGTTGTTAACAACGGCACTAGGACCGGGCCGTTTCCAGTCCAGAGAATCAACACTCCACTGAATCACACGATAGCCTAATTGATCGGCGGTTGCGATTACCTTATTATTATACGCACCATTAGGAGTACGTATCAGCCGGACTTTCTTACTGGTTATTTGTTCTAGAACTTGTTGTGCTGTAATAATTTCTTTTTCTATTTCCGCTGCCCCTAAAGTATTAAGATCGATATGACGGTTTCCATGGGAACCGATTTCATGCCCTTCGGCTACCATTCGTTTCACTAGTTCTTGGTGTTTTTCAGCCCAAGGACTAGAGAGAAAAAAAGTGGCCCTAATTCCTTCTTTGTTTAGAGTATCTAAGATGGGTTCGGCCGTTTTTTCTCCCCAACTGATATCGAAGGTCAGACCAATAGCCTTGGAATTGACATTGACTGAATAGATTGGTTTTAACTTTCCAGAGAAAACCGATGTAACATTTTCTCGATAAGCAAGCATGACGAATAATAGAATTCCCCAGAGAGCAACATTTCGCCATGTGGGACGTTTGAAAATAATAATCCGCATTTGGCACTCCTCCTTCGACTAAAGAATATTCATTTGGTAGCAGGATCATGAGGATTAAAACAAAAAAACGCCTTGAAAAGGCGTTTTAATTATGTCGAGAAACAACTTATATATTGGAGTCAAGGAAAGAATTAATAGGTTCTGCGTCGAATGAATTGTTTACCGGAATCAAGTAAATTAATTCTAAATAGAAGTTTTAGGAAAAAATGAAGCACTACAAATGAAACAGCTACAAAAACAAGTATACGAACCAGGAAGAAGGTAACCGCAAATACCAATGAGAACACTTTAATTAAGACTAAGGCTGAGAGGTAAAGTCCCAGAATGAGAATGATAAATTTGAGTGCAAGCATCCAATAATTCGAAGTCTGTGAAGGACGATAAGTATTCAAAGCTAAACACTCCCTTCTTGAGATTTAGATTATCATATTTCGACTTTTATGTCTAGGTTACAAGTTCCTTCGCCTAAAAACTTCTTCCAGTTCTTTACCAATCAAGTCTCTGGCCATTCTTAGTAGCAGTAATTTTAAAATATATCTTTATAATATGCCCAATAATTCGACTCGTGCATATGATGGAGCAGACACGGAGGGGATTGATATGTACGATAGCGAATTATTAGTTTGGCGGAACCTTATGGAAGATGGAACACAGTGCCTTGGAGATGAACAGTATCTTAAAGCAGAAAGCTATTTTGTTCAGGGCCTATTAAAAGCGTATGAATTAACTGTTCCAGAAATCGTGGCATTTACATTACGCCTCCTCGCGACCGTAAGGGTGCGCCTGGGCAATTTAGAATTTGCAGAAGCAGGGTTTAACGAAGCCTTACAGATTTGTCAAGAAATCCAGAATGCTAAGGGTATGGCCGAAGCCTGGGCAGGGTTAGCAAGTATCTCGGTGAAAAAGGGCAGGCTAAAAGAAGCCGCTGAAGATTATGAGCGAGCAATAGCAATCTACCCAACTGCATCTCCTCAGTTAAGGCTCAGTATGCTCTATGCCGATCTTGGGCAAGTTTATGCTGTACTTGAAGAATGGACGAGTGCAAAGAGGGCATACTCACAAGCAGTAGAGCTCTGTCGTTCCTACGGCTTTCCCAAAGGGGAGGCAGAGTTAGATGTCCTTTCTGGAGAATTGTGTTTTCGATTAGGGCAAAAAACTGAAGCTCTAGTAAATTTAAAACACGCTTGTCAACTATTTGCTCAAATACAAGATATGGCCGCTCTATCAACAGCCCTTCAATATTTAGCTTTACTTTACTTCGACCAAAATGAAATATATTTGGCTTTCGAAAATCAGCAAAGGGCGGTAGCCCTTTGTTTACAGTTCGAAACGCAAGAGATTATTAGTGAGAGTTGCTATTTCTTAAGTAAAATTGAGCAAAATTTAGAAAATTTCAAGGAAGCTAAATATTATCTTGAATTGTCAATTCAGAATTATCCTAAGCAGAATTTAGACCTGGCTATGCGATACCTAAGTCTTGGAAACTTACTATTTATTTCTATGGATTTTGCCAAATCTGAATTATACTATTTAAAAGCCCTAAATCTCTTTGAAGCATGTCATGATGAGCAGCGTGTTAGCGAAGTATATGAGGCTTTGGGCCTCCTAAAAGGAATGCAGCAAACAGATAGTTCGCTATACGTTTATGATAAATCTGAAGACCGATCTCAACTCCATGGGGAGTTTACAATAGAAGCACTCATACATTTAGCAGAGTTCTACGAAAGGCGTCGTAACGATCGGGATGCCTTAGAGTGCTACTGGAAGGCGCTAAAAAGGGGACGGGAAGCGGAAATGTCAACAGATTGGATAGAATATAGAGTCCAGCAGGTTTCGAAACGTCTTCGGAGGAAGAAGTAGTTGGGATATTTCCAAAATATTATATGAATTAGCTTTATAAATCATAAGAATTAAGTTAGAATACAACTATAGATGTTGCTACTGATAGGGGACGGGGGGGATATCAAGAGATGAGAGAGGAAGATTCGATCCTTCTCGAATGCTTGGAAGACGTGTATCTCATTTTCGAAAAAGCCTTAAAGAAGGCCTATCAAGTTCGTTCAATTCATGTTCAGAAATTTGATCAACTACTTGTTGAAATTAGAAGCGAGCGACGGATTTTTGAGGACATTTCAATACCCGCTCGGCTAATAGTCGAGCAACTCTTAGAATCCCAGTTCAAAGTTGGACAGGTTGCCATTGAAGCAGAACGTCTTAAACAATCCTTTGCCAGCGTTGCTCATGTTAAAGTTGAAGAGTTCGGAATAATATGTGTAAAATTGGGAGAGTTGGAAGTATCTTGGCGAGATGGAAACTATTCCCACTACCTTTACCCAGATAAAGTTGAGCTAAGAGCTAACGATGAGAAATCATCGATTAAGCTGTTTTTTTCTATATCCTTTAACCGTCAAACCCTGGAACGGTTTCCAGAAATACTAACATCTCCAAACGTTGTCTATATCCATCCTCAACTTGAAAAATGGATACGGAAGGTGTAATATGTCAAATCTAACTCAAGGACTCGTCCAGATTTATACAGGAAATGGTAAGGGGAAATCAACAGCGGCCTTTGGTTTAGCCTTACGGGCAGTTGGGCATGGTTTTAAGGTTTATATTATTCAGTTCATGAAGGGAAACGATAGCTACGGTGAGCTCGATGGAGTGAAGCGTTTAAGTCCTGAATGTCAGCTTGAAAACTTTGGTGGGCCGGGATGGGTACACAAAGGAGAATATCTTGAAGAGAATATTCAAGAAGCCGAAAAAGCCTTTTTAAGAGCTCAAGAAGTTGTTCTTTCAGGGAAGTGGGATCTTGTTATTTTAGATGAACTAGTGAATGCTATTTGGTTTGAACTAATTCCAGAAAATAAAGTTATGGAACTGCTGAGTAGTAAACCATCCCATGTAGAACTGATCATGACCGGGCGAAATGCTTCCCAGGCATTAATTGAAAGAGCTGATTTAGTGACAGAAATGGTTCAAAGAAAGCATCCCTATGAAAAAGGTATTATGGCGCGAAAAGGAATCGAGTATTAATTCCATAGTTTCACGCATTAACGATAAAGGAAAAACATCTCTTAGGAGGTGTTTTTTGTTTTCGTGCTCCATGCATGGCGATTAATAAGTATACATATATGATCAATGACTTATCTTCTTCGACAAAGCATATATATTAAGTATTATCCCGACAAGTCTTGCTGATGTTAGAGAAGGGAGGGCTACTATGGAAGTCATTAAGTGGCTGCGTGAGTATCGTGAAGTAGAGGCTGCACTGGTTTGGAGTGGTACATTTGCTGACTATTTGCAAATGGTTACTAAAAATCCCAACTTAGCGCTGCATGCCCATGCTCGAATCTATGAGATGATTAAAGCGGCCGGGGTTGAAACAATTGGAGATCAAAAAAAGTACAAATTCTTTGACAAAGAACTTTTTGGGTTGGATAAAACGTTGGAGCGCCTAATCGAAGAGTATTTCCATAGTGCAGCTAAACGTTTAGACGTCCGTAAACGGATCTTATTGTTGATGGGGCCGGTAAGTGGTGGAAAATCGACTATTGTAAGCCTACTGAAACGAGGACTTGAAGAATTTACACGTACTGAAGAAGGAGCAGTCTATGCCATCGATGGATGCCCGATGCATGAAGATCCTCTGCATTTATTGCCAGTGTCCTTACGTCAACAATTTGAAGAAATGTACGGAATCCGTATCGAAGGGAATCTTTGTCCCGTATGTCGCTTGCGTTTGGATGAAGAGTTTGGTAGTGAAGTGGAACGTTTTCCAATAAGAAGAATCCTGTTTTCTGAGGAGCAACGGGTAGGGGTTGGAACATTTACTCCTTCAGACCCAAAATCACAAGATATTGCCGACTTAACAGGATCCATTGATTTTTCTTCGATTACAGAATATGGATCTGAATCCGATCCGCGTGCTTACCGATTCGATGGAGAGCTTAACAAAGCAAATAGAGGCTTAATGGAGTTCCAGGAAATGCTAAAATCTGATGAGAAGTTTCTCTGGAATCTGCTTAGTCTCTCTCAGGAAGGGAATTTTAAAGCAGGTCGCTTTGCCCTAATTTCCGCCGATGAATTAGTTATCGCTCACACCAATGAAAATGAATATAGAGCCTTTATTGGGAATAAAAAGAATGAAGCATTGCAGTCCAGAATTATAGTAATGCCAATTCCTTATAATCTTCGTGTCAGTGATGAAATAAAGATTTACGAAAAATTGATTAGTCAAAGTGACATTCGTAATGTACACTTGGCTCCTCATAGTCTTTGGGCGACCTCTGTCTTTAGTGTTCTTTCCCGTTTAAAACCCTCAAAAAAGCAAGGAATGGATTTAGTCAAGAAGTTGCGAATCTATGATGGGGAAGATGTGGAGGGATTTAATCAAAAGGATATCAAAGAGTTGGCTATGGAAGGAGAAGAACAAGGGGAAGGTATGAGCGGTGTGGATCCGCGATATGTAATCAACCGAATATCAACAGCCTTAATCCGAGATGAGCATGCTTGTATCAATGCCTTAGATATTTTAAGGGCTTTAAAAGACGGGTTATCTCAGCATACATCGATTATGAAAGAAGAAAAGGAAAATCTGCTCAATCTGATTGCAGTGGCCCGACGAGAATATGACGAAATGGCTAAGAAAGAAGTTCAGAAGGCTTTTGTCTATGCCTACGAAGAATCTGCTAAGTCATTGCTGAATAATTACCTAGATAATGTAGAGGCCTTCTGTAACTCTACAAAAATCTACGATTCAATTACGGGTGAGGAATTAGCCCCTGACGAACAACTCATGCGCAGCATTGAAGAGCAGATTGGTGTTTCGGAAAATGCTAAGAAAACCTTCCGAGAGGAAATTCTAATTCGGATCTCCATGTATGCTCGGAAAGGCAAAACCTTTGGCTATGAATCCCATGAACGCTTGAAAGAAGCGATTGAGAAGAAGTTGTTCGCAGATCTTAAGGATATTGTAAAGATCACTACATCAGTCTCTCATCCAGATCAGGAGCAACTGAGACGAATTAATAATGTTATGGATCGACTCGTAAAAGAGCATGGATATTGCCCAATCTGTGCCAATGAGATTGTGAAGTATGTTGGGGCCCTCCTTAACCGGTAGAGAGAAGGGGATTAGTATGGCGGATGATATCATCGTGAATCGTGATGATTGGACTTTGCATCGCAAAGGGCATCTTGACCAGACCAGGCATAAAGAAAAGGTCGAAGAAGTCATTAAGCAACAAATGGGAGATCTGATTGTCGATGAGAGTATCATCTTAACCGATGGTAAAAAAAGCACGAAGATTCCCATGCGTTCTCTTGAAGAATTTCGCTTTCGCTATGATTTTAATAAGCAGAATCATACGGGGCAAGGAACCAAAAAAATGTCGCCAGGAGATATCCTTGGGCGGGATCAAGGTAAAGGGAAAGGTAAAGGAGGTGCAGGGAGCGGAGCTGGTGAAGAGCCGGGCCAGGATATTTATGAAGCTGAAGTTACTTATGAAGATCTAGCAAATATCCTCTTTGAAGAATTAAAGCTGCCCAACTTGGATGATAAAAAAAGACCACTCATTGCTCATGATCGTCCTGAGTTTAACGATGTACGTAAAAAAGGTCTAATGGCTAATGTGGACAAAAAACGTACGTTGCTCGAAAGTATCAAAAGGCAGGCCTTCTCCAGGAAGCAAGATAAAGATGCCAAATTGAAAATATCACCTGAAGACCTACGTTTTAAGACTTGGGAAACTCGACCAAATTTTGAAACTAACGCGGTCATTCTGGCAATGATGGATACCTCAGGCTCCATGGGGCAATTTGAAAAATATATCTCCCGAACATTCTTCTTTTGGATGGTACGGTTCTTGCGCTTAAAATACGAAAACGTGGAAATGCGTTTCTTAGCGCATCACACTGAGGCAAAAGAGGTGACCGAGGAGGAGTTCTTTACTCGCGGAGAAAGTGGAGGTACCCGCTGTTCCTCAGTTTATAGATATGCCTTGGATTTAATTGAGAGAGAGTATCCACCGGCCCATTATAATATCTATCCTGTTCATTTTACAGATGGAGATAATATTGGTTCGGATAATACCCGAGCCTTAACACTGATGAAAAACTTGGTCGAAGTAAGTCAGATTGTGGGCTATGGTGAAATTTTAAGGACACATTACTCCAGTACTTTAATGTCAACGTTAAAGCGCATTTCCGATCCCAAATTACGTCTTGTAACCATCAGAGATCGTAATGAGGTATATGATGCGCTTAAAACGGTATTCTCTTGAGATTAGGATGAAGAGGGGTAAAGCTAGGAGGGAGTCATGGACAATGAGATGCGAGCCTTAAATACTATGGCGCAAGATATCGCGCAAGTGGCCCGTGGCATGGGACTTGATTTCTATCCTGTGAATTTTGAAATCGTTCCGGCGGAGGCCTTATATACCTTTGGTGCCTATGGAATGCCGGTACGATTTACGCATTGGAGCTTCGGTAAAGCTTTTTACAGGATGAAGTTACAGTATGATCTTAATTTAAGTCGAATTTATGAATTGGTCATTAATACCAACCCAGCCTATGCTTTTCTGTTGGAGGGGAATCGATTAATACAAAACAAACTTGTGATTGGGCATGTATACGCACATGTTGATTTCTTTAAGAATAATCACTACTTCTCACGTACTCCTAAAGATATGGTTGAACGCATGAGTGCCCATGCTGACAGAATCCATGCCTATGAAATCCGTTATGGTCGGGATAAAGTCGAGCAAGTCATGGATGCGGTCCTAGCAATTCAAGAGCATGTGGATTATCGTTCTCATATCGGACCTGTCCAGGAGTCTGATAATCAACCTAAGTTTATTGTTCGAGACAAGGAGGAAAGGCATAGTTGTCAAGGTAATGCTTGTACTGGCAAATGCCCCGGAAACTCTGCCAGCCAATCTAAAGGCAGTCGGCAGAAGACTAGACAGAATAGCATATCTTCGCCCTACGAAGATTTATGGGAAGATCTGTTAGACGATGAATGTGAATCACCATCCCAGCAAGAATTCGAAGATCTGTTGCTATATATTATTAAGTTTGCCCCTGGATTGGAGGAATGGCAAAAAGATATTGTCAGTATTGTGCGTGAAGAATCCTTGTATTTTTATCCGCAGATTGAAACAAAAATTATCAATGAAGGATGGGCCACCTTTTGGCATGCTAAAATTATGAGAGAACTAGATCTAACGGATGCAGAATCTCTAGAATTTGCTGTTATGCACAGCCAAGTCGTTCAACCGTCCCGATTAGGATTAAATCCTTATTACTTGGGAGTCAAGATATGGGATTATCTGGCTAAAGAAAAAACGATAGATGAACTATTCGAACTACGGGAGACCGAAAATGACCTTTCCTTTATTCGTAATCACCTTAGCAAGAAATTAGTTGAGGATCTAAACTTATTCAATTTTAGAAAGGTTGGTGCCCACTGGCAGGTTACAGAAAATGAATGGGAGAAAGTACGGGATAATTTAGTAAAACAATTAGTTAATGGGGGGCATCCACGGATTGTCGTTCTTGAGGGGGACTACGAAGGCAAAGGAGGACTATATCTTAAACATTGTCATGAAGGAACTGATCTAGATATTGTATATCTGGAGAAAACCCTAACTCTTGTTCAGTCGCTTTGGGGAAAGTCCGTCGCCCTGGAGACTATAGTCGATGGCAAGAAATATATCTACGAATCGTCGAACCGAATAGTAAGTCGTCGTCTTGCAGGCAAAACTCAAGGAAATGATGAAACGTAAGAGGGGATACCACTAGTTCAAAACAGATGCTAGAAATAGCATCTGTTTTGAACATTAAATAGAGGATTTTAGGTAATCAGGGTAGAATTTATAATATTAGGTCGAAGTTATTCTATGCCCTGGTTTTGCACCAGGTGTAATAGGGGTATTAAGGAAGGCAGGCAGGGCATGCAAGGACTAGAGCAGTATTTAACAGACATAATTTATCAGTTTAGGTATGTCGGCTTATTTAGTTTACTTACATGCGGCCTGGTTGGTATACCAGTGCCGGATGAATTTCTAATGACGTTTAGCGGATTTCAAACGTCATTAGGAAGAATGGATTTTGGTAAAACGCTTATGGTTGCAACCTTAGGGAGTTTTTTGGGAATGAACTTGAGTTATTGGATTGGAAGAAGGCTGGGAATTCCTTTCTTGCACAAAGCTGCACCCTATCTTCATCTTAATGAAAAAAAGATTGCGCGGGCTGAGCATTGGTTTCAGTGTTACGGGGACCGGCTGATTGTCATTGGATACTTTTTTCCTGGATTTCGTCATTTTACAGCGTACTTTTCTGGGATGAGTAAGTTGTCTTATGGACGCTATGTTGTGTTGGCAGGGATTGGTGCTTTTATTTGGGCCTTAACATTTATAACACTCGGACGAATCCTTGGAGAACACTGGCAAAAAATTACCCATATCTTGCACCATTACTTGGCTCGGAGTGGTGTTGTTCTGGCCATTATTGTATTTTTTATCTATCTCTATACTGCAAAAACAAGGCAGGATAACTCCTGCTAATTATATCTAATTTATATCTTATAAAAATATTTTCCATACATTAGGGAAAGTTCAATTCCAGTGGTATAATATTAGGGATAAAAAACCCAACATAAAGGAGGTCACTCAGGTGACAAATGAAACGACTCAGAACCAGGACATAAAACAAAACCCAATAGTACTTATTGAAATGGAAAACGGGAATACGATTAAAATCGAGCTTTATCCGTCAATAGCACCCGAAACAGTTCAAAATTTCGTGTCGCTTGTTTCTGAAGGCTTTTATGATGGTCTCATATTCCATCGCTGTATCCCAGGCTTTATGATTCAAGGTGGAGATCCCAACGGAACAGGAATGGGTGGAAGTAAACAAACAATCCGAGGCGAGTTTACAGCCAACGGATTTAAAAATGATTTAAAACATGATCGCGGTGTAATATCCATGGCTCGGACCTCAGCGCCTAATTCTGCTAGTTCTCAATTTTTTATTGTTGTCAAAGCTTCAAGTCACTTAGATGGTCAATACGCTTCCTTTGGTAAAGTGCTCGAAGGCATGGAAGAGGTCGATCGAATTGTAAGTGTACCGAAAGATCGGGGAGATAAGCCCTTAGAAGATCAGAGGATGAAGAAAGTTACCCTTCAATCCTAGTTATAATTTAGACGTTTTAAGGTATTCTATAGCAGAAGAGGAGGGCCATGCCCTCTTCTTCTGCATATATATCATAAATAGATAGAGGTGCCATATGTTAGATCTCATGCGGTTATTTGGCCAGGTGGTCGAGGAACAGAGTTTTACAGTAGTTGCTCGAACGTTAGGAATCAGTCAACCTGCAGTTTCAAACCAAATACGTGCTTTTGAAGAAAAACTAGGGGTCAAGTTACTTTATCGTAAAGGAAAAGGGTTTGCCCTTACCCCCGAAGGGGAGATAGTGTATAAGCACACCTTGCATATACTAGATCAATGGTCAGAGCTTATGCGTGAAATTGGAGATTCGGAAAAGTTAATGAGCGGGAAAGTCCATATTGGAGCTTCCCATATTCCAGGGGAATATTTGTTGCCTATGTACTTAGGGGCCTTTCGTAAATTATATCCGGAAATAATATTCAAACTCTCTATAGGGGATAGCCTTGAAATGGCAGAAAAGGTACTCGCTCATGAAGTGGATTTTGCAGTTGTTGGAGCAGTTTTTGATACCGAAAAACTAACCTCTGAATTCTGGCTCAAGGATGAACTAGGATTTGTAATTTCGAATAATCATCCTTTAAGCGGGAGTCAAAGTCTTGATATCAACTCCATAAGAGAAGATCCAATGATTATTCGCGAGACCGGGTCGGGGCATCGTAGAGCCTTTGAGGAGGCCCTCGCAAAACTTGGGCTCGACCTAAATGACTTTAATATAGCCTTAGAAGTTGGAAGTACAGAAGCAGTAAAAAATGCTGTTCGTTCTGGCATTGGGTATTCATTTCTCTCAAAACATACTTCTGAATCCTGTGAGAAACAAGGGTTAGTATGGTCAAACGTGAAAGACTTTCATATCGAACGAGGGTTTTACCTTTTAACCCGTAGAAATAAGCCTTTAACCATCATTGCAGATGAGTGTTACCGATATCTAGTTAGTCAGACGTCGGAGGGCAGAGGCCAACCAATCTAATATAGCGCCCATCAGACGATCGGGAAAAAGATGTATATGGGCATCACATAGTTTTTGAGCATTATGGAAACTATCTTCATAATTGCTATTACTTACTGCTTGCTTAAAACCCATGGATATAATTTTCCCTTCAATAGGACAAACGACCATTTTCGAATATTTCGACACCTTGGACTAAATTCCTCTACTGTTATATGCGATAATACTATTGTGCTAATGTATTAAGATGGTTACTAGATGTTAAAAGGGGAGGCACTTTTGTACTGGTTTATAAGTGAATTCAACATACGGGCATGCAGACTAGTTAAATATTATAAAACTGAGAATGCTCCTGAGGTAACGTTAATATACGGACCCAGGGGGGTAGGTAAATCAGCGCTATTACATTATCTGTATGAAAAATTTGAACCACAGAAACAGGGGCTTATTACGGATGCCTTGGCTTTTGCACGCCAGTATGCATATTCTGCACAGGAGAACAATTTACATTTGTTTCGTAAGCGATACCGCTCGTCTCGGCTGTTAATCATCGATGATCTTCATTTCTTGTCAGGTAAAGCCAAAACAATTGAGGAACTTCATTATACTTACGAATATATCATCGAAAGTGGGGGCAAGATGGTGATCAGCATTGAAGCGGATACACCGGCCTTAGACTTTCTAGGAGATCGGCTTGCTTCGCGGTTTTTAAGTGGTGTCGTGATCCCAATCGATCGACCTTCAAACGATGAATTAGAGCGCTTTCTGGAGGACTATATTCGTGAGAATCGTCTTTACATGGACCAATCGATCTTAAGCCTGATTGCGGAGAGCACGGGTAATTTGACCGATGCTATTAGATGTATCAAGAAGTTTATTCAATTTGCTGAGTTACATGACGATGAATTAAGTATCCTATGTTTTAAGAACTATTGGGACAATGAAGAAAACCAAAAGCACAAGGTAGTTGATCCCATGAACATTATAAGCCGTGTTGGTCAGACTATGGGGATTTCGGTGGAGGAATTACAAAGTACAAGCCGAAAGCCTAAAGTAAATGAAGCTAGAGAAATGGCGATTTATATAGTACGGTCACTTTGTCATAGTTCTTATCCGGAGATCGCGCGGTTTTTCAATCGAAATCATAATACCATCATGATGTCATATAAAAAAATGCAAAAGAAGCTGCTTAATGATCTAGAATTGCATCAAAAATATGAAATTATTATAAGTAATTTTAAACACTAGGATGGTTTGAATAAATGTTAATAGTTTGACTAAAAACTTGAAATAGCAAGATAATGAAAAGGGGTGATCCAATGTCAAGAGAAATGCAGCGGATTGGAGTGCTTACCAGTGGAGGAGATGCTCCAGGAATGAATGCAGCTCTGCGCGCAGTGGTCCGGAAAGGAATTTACCATGGGCTAAAGGTTTATGGTATTAATCGTGGCTATGAAGGCCTGATCCACGGGGAAATCCAAGAAATGAGTATAGGATCCGTGGCTGATATTGTACTTCGCGGAGGAACTATGTTAAAGACCGCCCGGTCCGCAGAAATGATGACACTAGAAGGCCAGGAGAAGGCCCTAGATCAGCTGCACAAGCACCAAATAGATGCCTTGGTAGTGATTGGTGGAGATGGGTCCTTTCGAGGGGCGCAAACGCTGGCGAGGGGGATTCAAATTGTAGGGATTCCAGGCACTATTGACAACGACATTTCTGGCACAGATTTGACCATAGGTTTTGATACGGCTGTTAACACAGTCATTGATGCCGTGGGCAAAATTCGAGATACGGCGACCTCCCACGAACGCACCTTTGTCGTGGAAGTTATGGGCAGAGATTGTGGAAATATTGCTCTTCAGGCAGGAATTGCTTGTGGAGCTGAATCTATTTTAGTGCCTGAAATCCCCTTTGATTATGATGAAATCTGCGATAAGTTGAAACGCGGACATCAACGTGGTAAAAATCACAGTATTATCATTGTCTCAGAAGGTGCCGGAAGTGCTTATAAGATCGGAGAGGAATTGCGTACCCGTTCCGGGTTTGAGACACGAATCACCATTCTAGGTCATTTGCAGCGTGGCGGGAACCCCAGCGCTCTCGATGCTGTCATTGCCGCATCTATGGGTGGAAAAGCGGTTGAGATTCTACTGGCCAAAGAGACTAATAAGATGACTGCCTATGTCAATCAAGAGGTTGTTTCAAAACCCCTTGATGTCGCCTATGAAGATAGGCGTCCATTTAACAGAAAACTTTATGATTTGGCGAATCAGTTGTCAATTTAGCCATTTAGAATACTCACTAACAAAGTACATCCTCTGAATAGGGCAAGGGGTTGAACATAAAACGTCCGGCAACCGGGCGTTTTATTTTTTACTGTTCAATTCGTTTGTGAGCTAGAATATATACATCATCATCAGCTCTTGCAGAAACTTGCCCACGCTATTGAAAGTCGCTTAATGTCCTCAAGTGATTCCTATTGGTCAGTTCTTAGACTGCATATTCAACGAGAAGGATTTTACCTAAATAAAGCGAATTTACGTAGAGAGAGGTGAGACAAGTGGAACCAATTTTTGCGCTGGATATTGGAACCCGTATGGTCATGGGACTAGTGATGACTAAAAGCGAAGAACAGGGTTATGTAATCATAGCGAGTGCTCAAACAGAACATCGCCAACGTGCCATGTATGATGGGCAAGTTCATGATGTTGAAGAAGTAGCTCGAGCTGTTGCTAAGGTTAAAGGACAGTTAGAAAAAAAATTGGATACCTCCTTAAGACAGGTTGCCGTGGCAGCGGCAGGTCGTGCATTAAAAACAGAAGTTGCAGTGGCTGAACATAAGGAACTGCTTCCGGTACGCTGGGAACGGGAGAATGTATTAGCTTTAGAAATCGAAGCAGTTCATCAGGCGCTGCGACAATTGCAATCTTCCGCTGATGACGATTTACAAAGTTATCATTGTGTAGGTTATAACACCATTGCCTCGTGGAACGAGGGAGAAGAAATTTCGAATCTGATCGGGCAGCGAGGAAGAGTGGCTAAAGTGTCTGTAATAGCCACTTTCTTACCCCGAACGGTTGTGGATGGGTTAGTGGCTGTATTGGGACGGGTAGGCTTAGAAATGACGAGCCTAACGTTGGAACCGATTGCAGCAGGGCAGGCGGCTATTCCCCCAAATATGAGACGGCTTAATCTTGCTTTGGTGGACGTTGGGGCTGGCACGGCGGATATAGCCCTAACTCGCAGTGGTTCCTTTTTCGCTTATGGCATGGTTCCCATGGCTGGAGATGAGGTTACAGAGGAAATCTGCTCACATTATCTACTGGATTTTAAAGTAGGCGAAAAAGTAAAGCGAGAATTATGTAAGAAACAAAGAGTCAGTTTTACTGATTTTCTGGGGGCCAAAGTCGTCGTAGATAAGTCGGAAATTTTAGAAGTCATTCGCTCAGTGGTTGGAAAACTGGCAGAGAAAATAGCAAAGGAGCTTTTAGAACTCAATAATGGGGTTCCCCATGCCATTATCCTCATAGGAGGAGGAAGCTTAACCCCTTTGCTTTGTGAACTATTGTCAGAGACTTTAGAAATCCCCCGGAATAGAGTGGGCATACAGGTTAGGGATAGGATCGGGGAGATTATTGGCGAGAAAAGCTTAAAAGGACCAGAAACAATTACTCCCATCGGAATTGGAATTGCTGCACTTGAAGGAAATGGACTTCAATATTATACCGTATTAGTGAATGGCGGAGCTGTTCCAATCTTTGCCTTACAATTAGCAACGGTTGCAGAAGCTCTGCTTGCTGCAGGAATACAGCCACGTTCCTTTTTGGGTAAGCCTGGTGCAGCCTTAACCTTTGAGATTAACAATGAAATGCAAGTTATTAAGGGAACTTTGGGAAACCCTGCTCAATTATTGGTCAATGGGAAGCCCAGCAAACTTGATCAATCCCTCAACGCGGGGGATGAAATTAGTTTTACTCCCGGTGAGGTTGGTCGAGATGCTCAGGTATGTTTTAAAGATGTGTTGCCATCGACTAAATCGAAAGAGATCATTTGGAATGGACAAAAAGAGAGGTTTTCTCCTCAAATCTATGTCGATAGCCAGTTGGTTTCTGAAACAGACCCAATACTTGATGGATATAAAGTCTACTACCTTCCTAATGATGATCTTAACGATCTGCTCAAGCAAAAAAATTATGACCTAAAACAAAAAGAAGAGTTGGAAATTCGTATTAACGGAGAATTTCGCAAGTTTGAATTAGATCGAGAAGTTTTCGTTAACGGCATCCTGGTAGAAGGTAACAGAATAATTTATGACGGAGATTCTATCGAGGCTCGTACTGTCCAGCTCACGATTGGTGATCTGAAGCTAAAGCCAGAGCCTATTATTTTTCAGGTCAATGGGGAAAAGGTGGAATACCCTATTCAAGAAATCCTTATTTCGGCGCAAGGTCGACCTGTGTCCCAAGCAGAGCTTCTAAAAGATGGAATGGAGCTAAGGGTTAAGGGATACAAGCAAATGCCTATACTTTCGGATCTTTTACCTTATGTTAAGTTTCCAGATGCGGTTCGTTCCGGCGCTTCGTTAAGCCTAATGGTCAATGGTCAACCTGCCGAATTCACAACAGTGTTACATCCGGGTGATCGTTTGACAGCAAATTGGAATTAATGCTTGACAATCGCGCTGTAGAACATAAAATAAGAATGGAGGTGTTGTGAAGTGTTATTTCAATGGTTGCTCGCACTTATTGTAATTGCTGCCTTAGTTATTGCCTTATATTCCGATGCGGGATCAGCAAAAAAGAAACATTCCGACTATTTTCAAAGAGTTCAAAAGCCAACTGGGAAATCAGAACGTGATGCAGCGATGGGTGACCCAAATAAATACGATTCTTTTTATGCAAAACTAAATAGTTTTTAAGAACAAAAAAACAGACTTGATACTAAATCTTGTCTGTTTTTTAATTTATTAGCCTTAGTTCACTTTAGCTATACTATTTCATTTATGGGGGTAAGTGTTGAGAAACTTGTGATCACTTCTTATTCAAGATATAATGGAAAATAAATGAAACATAACTATTACATAGACGTAAAAAATATGGCTTCGTATTTGATTCGTATTTAAGGAGGACAAGGTATCAATGCATCAGTATTGGTTTTTCATTGGAGATTTTCCGATTAGGGCTTATGGGACAATTTTTGCGTTGGCTTTCATCATCGGCGTTGGTGTTACCTTATACTTTGCCAAAGCCGAAGGTCGACCGGAGTTAATGGATGTCTTCATGGATTTAGCACCTCTATTACTTATATCTGGTATAGTAGGCGCTCGCTTCTGGCAAGTGTTCTTTTTTGATTGGGGTTTCTACCGTGAACACCCAGGGGAGATTTTGGCAGTTTGGCACGGAGGGCTTTCAATTCAAGGAGGCGTGGTTGGGGCGTTAATAGCAGGTGGAATATACGTTTGGCGCAAGAAGTTATCCTTTTGGGAACTTGCGGATATTGCCGCTCCTGGGCTAATATTAGCTCAGTCCGTTGGTCGAAATGCCAATCTTATGAATGGGGATGCCTTTGGAGGACCTACGGGAGGAGACTTTGGCATTCTTTATCCTGAGGGTACAATTGCTCGAGACACCTTTGGTACCCAACCTTTGTGGCCGGCAGAAGTGTGGGAAGGGCAAGTCGATGTGATTATTTTTGCGCTGCTTGTAATCCTCAAACTGAAAAAATGGCCATCGGGTATGATCTTTTTGTTATACATGGCGCTATATAATTTTGCAAGATTTTTCCTTGAAAATTTGCGGGGAGACAGCCCAAGATTTTTATTCAACTGGACCGCTGCACAATGGAGTAGTATGGCAGCGGTCGGAATTGCCCTAGCACTTCTAGCTTGGAGAATATGGCGAGATAAAAAAAGTGATGTCGTATCTTAAGGTGCCTTGCGAGTTATCCTCTTTGAATGGTGCAAAAGAGTGTTTCTTCTGTACTAAGAATCATACGGATAGCCTCTAAGGTTCTATTTTGCTTCTCACGGGTGCTTAAATGTTCTTCCGTGCTTACGAGTTGTTCTAGTATTTCAGATCGCAAGGAGATCTGTAGTTCTTCAGGCAGACCTTTTTTTTGAAAGTGATAGACATGAAGTTTCTTTTCTTCAACCTGTAAATTGCCCCGGCCGTAGGTGGCGCGGTTGATTATTTGAAAGGCGTCAAGTGCACAAGAATGTGTATCTGCAGTGACTATTACCTCTGGCTCTAGTCCAGGTTGAATTCCTAATTCACGTTTCGCAATTTGGGCGATACGATAACCTAAAGCAATTTCAGGGCATGTATGCCCATGAAAATCAATAACTTGTTCCCATGGTGTTTTTTCTATACACATAGATTACTTCTCTCCTTTACGAAAGCTTTTAAATTATTGTATATCCTTAGAGTAAAAAGTTCCATAGTCTTTCTTTTTAACGCGACAATTTGCAGGATTTTTTATTGTATCAGTAGAAAATATTAGATGTAAGTAAAAAATTTAAATGAGAAGAGGGGAATCTCATTGCGAGATTTCCCTCTTCTCTCAAGGCTGTTATTAACTTATTGTTTTTACTAAGATTGAGGAAATAGCACTCCGACGATTCCGCCAACTCCACCTGAAACAAGTGCAACGATGGTTTTTTCGGCTAACTTTAACCAAACTGGAGAGTTTGACCAGAAAATTGCAGATAGGATTAGGACTAAAAGAATGAATCCTATACCTACAGACAATCCATAGTACAAACCCCTTGTGCCTGCTTGGTAAGCCGTGACAAAAGCCGCGATGAAGACACTTACACCAAAGATAATGTTAATCGATAGTTCAGATTCGGGAAGTGATGTGTAGGAGAGCAAAACACCAAATACTAGAGACAATAACATTGCTAAGATGGACGCTAAGATAATCCCTTTTAGAATTAAGCTAAATTGAAAGGATTTTGACATGGGTAATCCCTCCTTTGACTGATAAGTACCTATGCCAAAATTTCCAAGAGTATGACTAGTTGTTTAAAATGTTATTAGGGAGGAATTACAGAATGAAAAAGATGATTCCTGATTTTGAAAAGATGAAACAAGTTGGAGAAAAAATAAGTATGTTAACCGCCTATGATTACCCTTCTGCTCAGTTTGTTGAAGAGGCTGGTGTAGATATTATCTTGGTGGGCGATTCTTTGGGAATGGTAGTCTTAGGATATGATTCAACGGTTCCAGTCACCATGGAAGAGATCCTCCATCATACCAAAGCGGTTCGCAGAGGAGCTGCACAAACCTTTGTAGTCGCCGACATGCCATTTATGAGCTATGCTACCACTGATTTAGCGATTATGAATGCTGGGAGGCTTATTAAAGAAGGAGGAGCAGATGCTGTCAAGCTGGAAGGAGGCTTGGATATTGCTCCTATTGTTCAAATTCTAACTCGTGCAGGAATACCTGTCGTTGGGCATATCGGATTAACCCCTCAAACTGCCAATCAGCTCGGAGGTTTTAAGGTTCAGGGACGAGATCTGGAGAGCGCAAAACAGTTAATCAAAGATGCTCAAGCCTTAGAGCAGGCAGGGGCTTTTTTATTAACTTTGGAGGCAATACCGAGGCAGGTGGCAAAGCAGATTTCCACTGAGCTAACCATACCAACCATCGGAATCGGGGCAGGGGCGGATTGTGATGGGCAAGTTCTTGTATATCACGATATTTTGGGTCTTTTTAAACGGTTTAGACCAAAGTTTGTTAAACAATATGCAGAATTAAGGTCCACTAGCGTACAAGCTATACAAGAATACCATAAAGAAGTAAAGGACGGGGTTTTCCCATCGGAAGAACATACCTTTGCCATGTCAGACGAGGTTATACAAAAGCTATATGGAGATTAATAATGTAATCATACAGGTGAGATTTTCCATTAGAGGGAGTTTCGCAAACGTAGAAAATGAATTTTAGTCTAAATAGTTTGATTAAAGTTAAATATTAGCAATATTCAGTATAGCAATTTTCCATAAATTTGATATAATATAGATGAATTTTTAATTTATATTATTCTCGTTATGGAAGGATGGAGCTAGCATTGAGATTAAAAGAAAAAACTCATCGAAAATTTGTCGAATTTTTCGAGAAGATTTCTACAATGTATCAAGGTAAAGATTTCGAATTAGCATATTCAGATATTCAACGTGAAACAGGTGCCGCAAGTGTTACTTTAAAACGAGCTATTCAGGCTTTGGCTGAGGATGGTGTCATTGAAGTTCAGCCTGGACGTAACTCAAGATATGCACGGTTTCGCTATTTATTAGCAACACCTGATCTTAAGGACAATTCTCCAAATGCTCCATCGACAGAAATACATGAACCTGAGGATTTAAGTAACCATGAATCGACACGTTATGGAGGAGTCCCCGAATCCATGACGGAGGAAGTTAGTGAACTAATTCAGTTAGTAGATCATCTTAAGCGACGTGTACGTAATCAGGAAATGGCAATTGCCTTGCTTCAAGATCGTTTAGCGGAAATAGAGGATAAACTACGAAAACGATAATTTCCAAGGATTTGCTAGAGATTTTTTAGTAGAGCAGTGCTATAATATAAACATATCCTAGCTTGTGCGTATAGACTACCATGGTTTTGATCCTATTATGTGACAAGGGAGCCAAATGCCAGACAACTACAACAGGCCCTTTTCTTTAGAGACCAGGGAAGTTGGAACGTATGGACTAGGCACCCACCTGCGAGAGCGGGGTCAGAAACCTGGAGTCTTACGGCAAGTCGGGGAAGGGTAGGGAGTATTCCCTACCCTTTTAAATAGTGGACCGAGATTAGAACTTATCGTTCTATACATTTATATAAGAGGTGTACTTATGACAAGAATCATTCTGACCCGTCATGGGCAAACAGTATGGAACACGGAAGGGAGAGTTCAGGGGAGCTTGGATTCTCCACTCACGGAAAAGGGAATACTTCAGGCGCGTTCCTTAGCTTTAAGACTGAAAGACGAAAAAATTGACTATATCTATTCAAGTGATTCCCCCCGAGCGGTTAACACTGCTGAGGAGATTCGACGTGAACTGGGACTTGAAAAAATATTCTTGAGTCCAGCCCTTCGCGAGTTTTCCTTTGGAGAATGGGAAGGCTATATTTGGCAAGAGCTCAGAGAAAGCTACCCAGATATCTTTAAACAATGGGACTCAGTACCGCACCTAGTCACTACACCAGGCGGGGAAAACATGGATCTCGTTCTCAAAAGGGCATGGGATTTCTTGCAGCAGATTATTCAAACCCATAGAGGAGAAACAGTTTGTCTTGTAACCCATGGCATAACTCTAAAATTGCTCGTAACCAAAGCATTAGGGCTTGAAGTTCATGAATGGGCTCAAACACCTTGGCAACATAATACGGCACTAAATATTATCGAGATTGACGGCGATAAATGGACTCCTTGTATCCTTGGGGACTGTAAGCATTTAGATGCTTTAGAGGGATAGGTTGAAATGTATAGTAAAGGGACAGATGCTTTTTCGGCATCTGTCCCTTTACTATACGCAAATCAAGTATCATTGCCTTATCATGCTTTAGGTTCTTGTGATTGTGTGATCTTATTACTCAGTACTTTTTTCCCAATCTTGAGTATACATCTCGACTAATCTGCTGGAAGCCTTCGGGGAGGGAACTGTAATAGAAAATTCATGGTTAGCGACAAATGAATAACGAGTCCAACCAGAACTACTTAGAAGAAAGGATGAGTTATCAAAGATTGCTAAGTTCAATCCTAGTGGAGGCTGGCTTGGGTAAAAGCGAATATGAACCCCATTAGTTGATAGCTTCTCAAGGGTGACGGGCGTTTTAGTCGTGGCAGATTGATCAAGAATAAGGCGAACATCACACCCTTTTTCGGCAGCTTCAATAAGGGCCTGAATCAAATCAGGTTCTGTAATTTCCGAGTTTGCTATCCAGATAGATTTTGTACTTGTCGATATACGATCGATAAGTTGCTGTCTAACATTAGCATTCGTAGCTAAAATGATATTATCTTCCGGTAGGGTGGAGGTCTTTTCCACATCCAATGGGAACGTTGTGGTGAATGCCCAATCCTTTGAAAACAGAGAAGCTGCTTTCCAGGCAGATTTACCGGATAACTCTACGGCTATATCATGGGCCTTAAATCCCTCCTCTGTCCAAGGAGGACCATAAATTAGGGCGCGTTTTTGGTCGATAATCAGGTATTTTGTATGATTGATTTGTCCCTTTTGGGCTGGATAAAACTGCACTGAAACATTTTGACTTTTAAGTTGATCTAAGGTTATTCGATTTGCTTTTTGCCATTGGTCTAAAAGAACTCGAACATCAACACCTGAGCGTGATTTAGAAATGAGAAGCTGAATCAGATTTGGGTCATCAAACACTGCCTGCTCTACATAGATTGAGGTTTGAGCAGATTCAATCATAGCTACAGTTTGGTTATAAATAGCATCTTTATCAATAAAAATTGCTTTAGCAGGTAAGTTAGAAATTGGGACTTCTTTAGGGAAAAGTTCAGGAATTTTAAGGGTGCAACCGCTTATAAATAAAACGCATAGCGAGAGTAGAATAACAATTGATAAGATAGAGCTTCGTTTTGACATGCGCATACTTCTCCCAAGCTTAATTTAGTGGCTATATTATATCATATACCTTATAGAGGTAAAACCATAGTTAGGCATAACCATTAGAAGTTTTTCATACTAATCAAAAAGTATAACTTCGTTGATATTGCAAGAAGGGCTAATACGTGCGAAAGCAGTGCTGCAAGAATGTTTAACCCGTGCGAAGACGGTGCTGCAAGAGGTTTAACCCGTGCGAAGACGGTGTCTTCGTCGTCGTCGTCTGAAAGCATAAGTGATTTTTGAAGGGGCAATCGCTATGAAGAATACTAAGATTATGGGGATCATTTTAATGGTTGTCTTTGGTTTGTTCACAATTTCGTGGTTCGTTTCTTCAAAGTCTTATGTAACACCGGTTCTTAACGGTTCAATGTCGAATTTTTCAGGACAAAAAGCGTATCAGCATATCGAGCATCTTGTACAAAAAATTGGACCACGACCTGCAGGAAGTAAGGCAGAGTTGAAGGCTGCTCAGTATATTGATTATGTATTAAGGCAAAATGGTTGGAAGGTACGAGAACAACCCTTTAGCAAGGTTGTCCTTCGAGAACCCTCTCTGTCTCAAAAGGAACAACAAGTCGAGTTAATAAACAGCCAAAACATTATTGCAGAATTACCAGGAACCCGTCCCGATACAATAATAATAGGGGCTCATTATGATTCTGCAACCTTCAACGTTCCAGGGGCTGTAGACAATGCCTCTGGCGTAGGAGTTTTATTAGAACTGGCTAGAGTCCTTAGTAAAGAGCCCCATGAAGAAACCTATCAACTTGTGTTTTTTGGAGCAGAGGAGTATGGGCTTGTCGGCTCTCAGTTCTATACCTCTCAGGCAGACTTGTCGGCTGTACAATGGATGCTTAATATCGACATGGTAGGAAGTCCTATGGAAATAGATGTAGCAGGAAAAAAATCGACTCCTCCGGAATTAATTAAGCAGGTAACTGCCTTAGCGCGTGAAAGTCAAATACCCTTTAACGTCAGTCGAGATTTTATTCTAATGACTCGTGAAAGTTCGCAAGGAGGTACAAGCGACTATAGCTCTTTTCTGGATCAAGGAATACCCGCGGTTGGGCTAGGCATTTACGGACGGCCAGAGGGATATTTTCATCGACCCGAAGATCGAATTGAGCGGGTTTCACTTGAAGATGTTCAAAGGGTAGGGAATTTTGCTCATCTCCTCCTTACCTCTGTAAAAATAGGCAAGACGGATCTTAATGAATGGGATGTACTATACTTACCTTTTCAAATTGGGAAACACATATTTATACTACCGAGTTATGGAGTCCGTATCTTCGCTTTCATAACCTTCTTGCTAACGGGTTTAATTCTGATTAAGTTTCATAAAGCAAGGACTATGCAAAAAGGTGAATGGAAAGCTGTTTTAGGGATACTAGGTTTTTCTATAGTGCTTAGTGTGACTATCATGGGGATCAGTGGAATTGGAGAAGTACTTTGGGGTTGGATTAAACAGGTGCAATTATTATACTTCGCTCACCCCACAATTTTTGTCATAGCTCGTTTGGGGATTGCTTTAGGGGTCCTGATAACCCTGGCAAGTTTTATGAATAAGCTTCCCATGGTACGTGATCCCCAACTCTATTGGGTTCTGGCAGAGATCTTGTTGTTAGGAATTACCTTGGTTCTAGCCCTTACTCGAATCGACCTTGCTTTTCCATTTGTTTTTTGGTTGCTATGTCTAAATTTACAATTCTTCTTTCCAAACATCATTTTGGTTTTAATCGGTCCCACGTTCCTCTACTCGATTCATTTAGAACTTTTGAATTCACATCAATGGCTTAGTTATTATCAAGCAATTCACAAATACTTCTTTATCTTTCTCGGAGTATACAGCTTTCTCCTGATTCCATTCTTATTAGCACTAATGCACGTGGGAAGTATTAAGACAAAGCTTCTTAAAAAAATATTGAGTTACACACGAAAACCAGCCTTAGGAACCACTGTCTTCCTGATTCTAGCACTTGGTTTAGTACCGGTCTATACAAGAGACTATCCACAGGTAATCACTGTTCAGGAAGAGTGGTTCGGAACGAAGGATGGAAAGGTACATATTTTCTCTGATGAACCATTACCTCGCAATGTAGTGAAAGACTTAAGCGGGGAGGAAGGGAAAAGTTTATATGTGCCTATCATAAATGAAAAACCACCAGTAATTGTTGAAGCCTCAGTAATGGAGACCGTCAAAAACTCCCAGAGAACTCTTAATATTACGTTTAACCTCAATTACACCAGGGAACCGTACTTAACCCGTCTAAGATTTGAAAGTAAACAGCCTTTTGAAATTCAAACGGATGAATTCTTACCCATGTCTAAACTTCCGCGGAAGTTAGAACTAAAAGGGACACAACAACCTTCGGGCATTTATTCCATTATTCTTCAGAGAACTCCTCCCCAAAAAAATTCTATTAAGATGTCGGTAGAAACTCAGGGTTTAATAACCTGTTCAGTTGAGGCGATCTTTCCTGATCCATCTCCGCGAATCCAAATTCAACATCTACGTTCATCAATAGACTATCAAATCTTTTTCAAGCAGACTTATAATTTTTAAGGAAAAGAATCTCAGTATAGGTTAAAGAGATTAGGGAATTATAAAGATAATTTGGAGGAGGGTGAAAACAATGTATACAACGATTGCCGTTGAAGATGGACTCGCAAATGTTATTCAGGCCCTTCATAATGCGGGATTTAAAACGACTCCCCTAGAAGGTACGGAATTAAAGAACGTTCGGGCCGCCGTGGTTAAAGGGGATGGAACGGATTATTTTGCCCCAGAATGGCCTGTGAAAATGCCTGTGATCAATGCAGCAGGACGTAGTGCCGATGAAATAGTCGATGTTCTTAGAGATCGCCTCTCCTAATATAATGAACAGAAAGAAAAACTAATTCTTCAACCACCTCGTCTTTGAAAAAGGACGAGGCTTTTTGCACGTATCAGACCCCTATGCCACTTCGCGGCACCACTTATGAATGAAAACCAGTGCGTTTTTGTCATTCTGAACGAAGTGAAGAATCTTTAAGCCCTAGATCCTTCAGTCGTACCTCCTTCAGGATGACACAAACCTTGAGTTGCTTTCATAGCAAAGAGATCTGTGAATAGACGAGCGGCGTAACCATAAGGGATAATTTTCCATACACTAGAGTAGATTCTGTATCTGGTTCAGGAAGGAGTGGCTCTTATGTTCTTTGGTCTAATTCCCTTTGCCTTGGGTTTTGGTTTAGGAAGGTATACCGCACCACGTTATGTCCCATACCGGGCTGCCTATCCGTATCCTTATTCCCCTTATCCGTATAGTTGGTAGTGAACTTGTTCGACTGAAGTTGAACAGCGGGACCTCGATAAATAGTTGATTTTTCGGTTGGAACCGAAGAAAAGGGAGCGAAAGCTTCCTTTTCTTCAAGTTTTCGGGTATATTTTGAAGGACGTACATCTCATATTAATGGTAGAATGAAAGTGAGGGGAAATAATATGACGGTTCCAAAAGCGTTTCTTAAGAAAAATCGCAAAAAAAGACTCGAACAAGGACATCCTTGGGTTTTTCCTGGCGAAATTGAAAAAATCGAGGGGAATCCTCAGGGTGGAGATGTTATACATATTGTAAACCATGTCGGACATTTTTTGGCTCAGGGTTTTTACAATCCAAAATCCCAACTTATCCTAAGAGTTCTAACTTATTCAGAAGATGATACAATCAACGAATCCTTATTTCAAAAGAAAATAGAGGAAGCTTGGAAGCGCCGACGATGGTTAGTTCCAAACGCCAGTTCCTGTCGAGTTGTTCATGGGGAAGCAGATTTTCTACCTGGCTTAATCATCGATAAATATGAAGATGTGTTAGTTGTACAAATACTTTCCTTGGGGATTGAAGTGCGACGTCAATGGGTCTATGATGCAATTACTAAAATCTTTAACCCTCGTGGAATCTACGAACGAAGCGATGTCCCAGTAAGAAGGCTTGAAGGACTTGAAGAGAGAGAGGGATTCGTAGACAAGCCTTTTGACACCAAAGTAACAGTCTATGAAAACGAAATTAAAATTTTGGTGGACGTTGCCGAAGGACAAAAAACAGGATATTTCTTTGATCAGCGCGAAAACAGAGCAGCCTTAAAGCCTTTGATGACTGGATGGGGAGCAGGGCGAGGCATTAAAGTAATGGAGAATGCCCTACCTGTCGATGCCAAAGGGAAAGAAATCAAAAATCCTTTTTGGGATGGCGCGGAGGTATTGGATTGTTTTTCCCACACGGGCTCTTTTATGTTACACGCCTGTCTGTATGGGGCCAAAAAAGTAACCTGTGTGGACATCTCAGAAAAAGCAATTGAGATGGCTAAGGGGAATGCTCTTCTTAATGGCTTTTTGCATCGCACGGAATTTATGGCAGCCAATGCTTTCGATTACTTAAGAGAACAAGTAAAAGAGAAAAAAACTTGGGATGTTGTAATTTTAGACCCGCCTGCCTTCACTAAAAATCGCCAAGCAATCGAAGGGGCAGTACGAGGGTATAAAGAAATCAATCTACAAGGGATGAAATTAGTCCGTAACGGAGGAATTTTAGTAACTGCATCTTGTTCGTATCATTTGAGCTCCGTCCGGTTCTTAAGCATGCTTCAAGAGGCAGCTGCAGACGCTCATAAAGTGTTAAGGCTCATCGAATTCAGGCGTGCTGGCATTGATCATCCTGTCCTGCTCGGTAGCGAGGAAACGGATTATTTAAAATTTGCTGTATTTGAAGTGTTTAATCGCTAAATTAACAAGAAAATCTCTTGCAAAGGAGTGTCATTATCATATAATAGGTAATATATGGAGGAGGGCTTGGGATGGAGGATGTAAAAACCTTTGAAAGTATTTGCAATTTATTACGCAACCGCTCCTATAAGTTAACCCCTCAGCGTCAGACGATCTTACAAACGTTTCTAGAGCAAGCTGATCGTCATTTGAGCGCTGAAGAGGTGTACATGCTTGTAAAACACCAAAATCCAGAGATTGGTTTAGCAACCGTTTATCGTACCTTGGATATTTTGGCCGAAATTGGAATTTTACTCAAAAATGATTTTGGCGATGGTCGAAGCAGATATGAATTTAGCAGAAAAGATGAGCATCATCATCACCATCATCTAATTTGTTTAGGTTGTGGGAATGTCTCAGAATTTGATGATGACTTATTAGAATCTCTTGAAGCAGTAATTATCAAACGAAACAAGTTTAAAATCTTGGATCATGATCTAAAATTTTATGGATATTGTCACGAATGTGGAGAGGGGCATTAAAATGCGCCTCTCCTACTAATTTATGGAAAAAATATTATGAACAATAACAAAGAATCAGAGTTGGAATTATCAGAATTGTGGCGAGAGCCGACATTTTTATAGGGTTTAAATGCGAATTGCCACGCATTTGAAAGGGATTTGACGTGCGATTTATGGTCTATTTTGAAGGGTAAATAGACAGGGAAGGAGAACGTAATAATGGAAAAATAAGTAAAATAAAGGAGCGAAAAACATGGCTCTACCTATGGCTTCAAATAGCAAACAAAGAAGACCTTCTCTTCAAAGCTCTTATCTGTGGCATTCTCTGCAAGCCAGATGGCATCATCGGGTAGGTAAAACAGATGAAGCTATCCGAAATTGGGTAGATTTATTAAACCGAGACTCATCGAAACCGCGATTTAAGGAAGTAGGCTATTTAATAGAAGTCCAAGCACTTCAAGAAGCAAGGGACTATTTAGAACGCTTGGAAAGTGAACAAACTGAGAACTCTCCGGAAATTAGTTATTATTTAGCACGGTGTTATCTTGGACAAGCCCTAATACCTCAAGCTAAAGAAAAGGTTGAACTGGCAATACACATTCAACCCCAAAATGCGAAATATTGGGACTTGCTTGCTGATTGTCACTTAGAAATGGGAGATTGGCGTGAGGCTATTAGTGCGTTAAATAACTCCATGAGAGCAGCACCCCAAAATGCAGAAACCAATTATCGTTTGGGGATCATTTACGCTCATCATGAAGAATTCCTCGAGGCCTTAAGGTGTTTTCAGGGATGTTGCCAGCTTAAACCCCGGGAATCAATATATTGGGAAATGAAAGCTGAGATGCATTTGCAATTAGATCAGTTGAACGATGCTTGTCATAGTTTCGAAAAGGCATTTCGGTATGGGGGGACTCCGGAGTTAGCAGCGCGTCTCGCCTACTGTTATATCCAGAAAGATGAGGTTAAAAAAGGCATTCAATATTACAAATACACCTTGAAATATGAACCTGATCACTATGACAGCTTGAGTAATCTCGCCGCTGTCTATCAAAATCAGGGACGTTCCCAAGAAGCCTTGGTATTATTGGAAAGAGCAAAAAATATCTACCCCAAGGATCCGATCTTGCTAAACAACTTAGCTTTTACCTTGGTCCATCAGGGACGGACCAGAAAAGCAACGGAATATTATCGCGAAGCGTTGGAGTTAACACCGGACCATCCGCTGATTCTTTATAATCTAAGTGTTTGCCTGACCCGGAAAGGGAATTGGCAAGAAGGCATTGATTCACTAAATCAGCTCATAAAAATCGACCCAAATCATTCGGCGGGATGGGCCTTGCTGGGAAATATATATGATCAAATCGATCAGGCGGATGTGGCGATTGACTGTTTTAATAAAGCATTGAAACTTGCGTAAAGGAGAAGGGTGAACCCTTCTCCTTTGTTTTAACTCAGATTTTTTGATATTTCATTTTCTTTTGTAAATAATAATGGTAAAATAAAATGTAATTTGTCTAATAAGGAGCTAAAAATGTTTCAGGTATGTGTACGAGCACATTTCGATGCTGCTCATTTTATCCGGGATTATGAGGGCGATTGTTCTAATTTACATGGTCATCGCTGGGATATCGAAGTTTGTATTGAAGGTCCTCAATTAGATGGTTTGGGAATGTTGATTGATTTTAAGGAAGTAAAGCAAACTATACGAAAATCATTAAAGTTGTTGGATCATAGATTGCTTAACGATCTACTTCCTTTTGGTTCCCAAGGAGTAAATCCTACTGCTGAAAATCTCGCTCATTTTTTGTTTATGGAATTCAAAAGGGAGTTAAGGCTTGGGGAAAAGCACTTAGCATGGGTTAAAGTTTTTGAATCACCGGACACCTGGGCCATTTTTAAGGAGGATTAGTAATGGAATTATCCATGCACCTTGGGGTTCCAAGAGGTTTCAAGTTCGAGGGGTCTAATAATGCTTAAGTTACCGGTTACTGAAATATTCTCGTCAATTCAGGGAGAAGGTCCTTACGTTGGTGTCAGACAGATTTTTCTTCGCTTGCCAAACTGCAACTTAAAGTGTCCCTATTGCGATACGGCTACAGCTTTACCAGAACAGTTAAGAATAGAGTCGACACCGGGTTCGGGAATCTTTAATAAGATTAGAAATCCAATGCTTATTGATGAACTTATTGAGCTATTACAAGCCTATGATTTTTCGGTTCATCACTCTTTGAGTATCACTGGAGGGGAACCCCTTTTGTGGGACAACGAACTACGAGCTTTTTTACCTTTTTTAAAAGAGAAGGGTATAAAGATATACCTTGAAACGAATGGAACCTTGCCTGAACAACTGCTTCGTGTTTTACCTTGGATTGACATAATTAGTATGGACATCAAACTGCCCTTTAACGGCCAAACCTTCTGGGATGCTCATGAAGCTTTTCTGCGCATAAGTCTTCAAAAAGAAGTCTTTGTCAAAATAGTCGTTCATGAGGAAACTGATCAACAAGAACTCCGGAACGCTCGCGACTTAATTGCAGGAGTTGATCCACTTATCCAAACAATACTACAACCTGTAACTACAACACGAGGGATCAATACTCCTAAACCTTCTCAACTAATCGAATGGCAACGTTTTTTCCTTAGTAAACTTAAGAACACTCGAGTTATTCCACAAACTCACGTATTTATGGGACAATTATAGTAGTTTTAATTATAGCTGGACCAGGAGAAAAGGAGATAGAGTTATGGGGATGGATTTAGAAAAGATTGAACAAGCTGTTTACATGATGTTGGAAGCCATAGGTGAGGATCCTGACCGTGAAGGTTTAAGGGATACACCAAAACGTGTGGCTAGAATGTATGCCGAAGTCTTTCATGGGTTACATGAAGACCCGGGGGAGCATTTAAACGTCCAATTTTCAGAAGAGCATGAAGAGATGGTAATCGTTAAAGATATACCAGTGTATTCTATGTGTGAACATCACCTTGTACCCTTTTACGGGAAGGCTCATATAGCTTACATCCCCAGAAAAGGTAAGATCACTGGGTTGTCAAAATTTGCGCGGGTCATTGAAGGGTATGCACGCAGGCCGCAACTTCAAGAACGTTTAACCTCGGAGGTAGCGGATGCTATTATGGCCAAACTTACCCCCTTAGGCGTTTTAGTGGTTATTGAAGCAGAGCATATGTGTATGACAATGCGTGGAGTTAAGAAAGCCGGGTCCCAGACATTAACCTCTGCTGTTAGGGGAATCTTTAAAACAAACCCCATCACAAGATCTGAAGCTTTTTCATTGATTCAGGGACACAGACGCTAAGAAAGAGGTAATTTTGGGTGGACGAGAAAATAAATCCGTCGGAAAGCAAAGGAAAGATAGAACTAATTGCATCCCAACGGGTTGGTTTAAATGGAGAACTTTATAAAGTGGTAGATTTTCTAAATAAAAATTTAAAGGGACATCATCTAATGTTTGGATTGAAAAAGAAAGAGGATCAGATGATTATTTCCGTCTACGAAGTAGAGTGATCGGGGGAATAGCATGCATATATTACTGACGAACGATGATGGCTACGATGCCTCAGGAATACAAACCTTGCATCGTACACTTCGATCTATGACGAACCACCACATCAGCATTGTTGCCCCAGAAGGTCAGCGTTCAGCAATGGGGCATTCTATAACCTTGTTCCAGCCTTTATTTGTAACGGAACATGAGCTTGATGGAGACCAAAAGGGGTTTGCTATAAGTGGTACTCCTTCAGATTGCGTTAAAATTGCTATCCAAGGAGGGCTTATTAGTAAGCCTGATCTAGTTATTTCTGGTATTAACCAAGGTGCTAATCTAGGAACAGATGTTTTTTATTCCGGCACGGTATCAGCTGCTATGGAAGGAGTTATTCTAGGAGTCCCTTCCTTGGCTGTTTCCCTCGCAAGCTACGACTTCCTTGATTTTGAACCGTCAGCAGCCTATTTGGCTGAGCATTTAGATGAAATTGTACTGTCTCACCAACAAGGATTAATGAATATTAATTTTCCGGGTAAACCTCAGTCTGAGTGGGCTGGAGTTAAGGTGACGAAACTTGGTAAGACTATATATGATAATGTATTCGAGCGAAGAGTCAATCCTCGCGGAAGAGTCTATTATTGGCAGTGTGGGGATAGAATACAAGATCTGGAGGAGGATACTGATTTACGAGCCATCCAAGAAGATTTTATTTCGATCACTCCTATGCACAGTGATTTGACAGATTTTAAGTGCCTAGAATCCTGGAAACCTTTGTTCAATAAATCAGGCGGTTTAACGTCTAATGGGGTATAATGAAAGGAGTACAGAATGATGATTCTGTACTCCTTTATTCCTTAAAGAGATGGATTGTTTAAGGATTCTTTGGCTCGTCTGATCATAGTTTTAACCATACTTCCACCAATACGACCACCCACATGTCCACATTCGCGAGAGGTCATATTTTCCCAACCTTGGCTTTTGATTTTCGAACTTAAGCCTAATTCTTCAGCAACTTCCCATTTGAAATCTTCCAAGACAGATTGGGGCAACACACTATTATTTCTATTGTTTTTTCGGCTCACTACTAAACATCTCCTCTCAACTCTATCTACTTGCAACAATTCTAGTATTCACAAATAATCGGTGGTTTATGGTGCATAAATAATGGATAGTTGATGTGTTTTTACTATTGGAGGAAGTTTAATGATAATTGGAACGTTTATTTTCTATTTTGTATTGTTTGCAGTGGTTTTCTCTTATCCGGGCTTTAGAAGTAAGGAAAACTCAACGTCGATTTTTAAGTTATTAACAATTCCGGCACTCCTAGGGTTAGGTATGGTTTTTCTAACCGTAATAAAGGTATATTTTGTATATAAGATCTTAGCTATTCTAGTGGTCCTCGTAACGTTTGTCTTATCCTACTGGCATTGGGGCGAGCAAATCCGACGATGGTGGAAGTGATTTTTAAGGTGGCAGAAATTTTCCGATCCAAGGAAGACGTCTCAAATCAGCTAAGGTGACGCCGCCATTTAGGAGGAGAATAATACTGTAAAGTGCTATTCCAATTATAAATTCACCTAAATAACCTATGATATGACGATTAAATATGGGGTCTAAGAATTGAAAAACAATAAGCATCCCAACTCCTCCAAACAGGGGTTGAAGAACAAATCGTTGAAGGTCCAAAGGCATGCCGGTGTATCTTGATATAGCCATGAGATTAAGAACTGCCATGATAAAGAAACCTAGTGTAAATGCCCAAGCTGTTCCTCTCAAACCCCACTGAGGAAGACCCGTAAGGTAAATTAGAACTGGAATGCGAATGATGGCCGCAATGATGGAATGGAGGACTGGAAGGTGAACTTTGCCAAGTCCCTGTAAGATTCCCGTTGTGGTTTGTTGTATATAGGAGAAGATGCCGCCTAAGGCTAGCACACGTAATATGGGAGCAATATCTTCACTCTTAAAAAACGCAGTCAGTGGTCGCGAAAAGTAGAACAAGATAATAAGGCAGGGTATCCCCAGCAGAACTGTTAATCGTATAGCTTCAGCGCTGCGTGCTCGGACAACATTTAATTGGCGTTTTGCTGCTGCTTCAGATATGGCTGGGACTAGTGAAGTTGCTAAGGCAAAGGTAAAGACACTGGGAAAGGTGAGTAATGTAAAGGCGGAACCACCCAGCTGTCCAAACAAGGTCACTGCCTCACGAGCGGAATATCCAGCAACTTGAAGACGAAGAGGGATGAGGATAGCATCTAAAGAGGACAATCCTGTGGCAAGTAGTCTTCCCGCCGTCACCGGGGAGGCTAATTGCCATAATCTACTTAGTATTTGGCGTGAGGAATACGCCTTTGCTGTAATCTCATTGAGAATTTTAGGTTTAGTTCTATGGTACTGAAGCATAATAGCCATTAAACCGACGAATTCTCCAGCTAGCATACCTAAGGCTAATCCAGCGGCTGCCCATTCTACGCCCTTATCTAAGAGACGAAGGGCTATGGTATAACCAACCCCCACTCTAATAATCTGTTCACAAATTTGACTAATTGCTGTGGGGATCATGTTTTGCAAACCCTGAAAATAGCCGCGGAAAACCGAAGACACAGAGACGATAAAGATAGCTGGAGTGCAGATGAGAAAGACATTGATCACCCGGGGATCAGAAAAAACCCTATGTGCTATATAAGGAGAAAGGAAATAGAGGGCAATTGATACAATAGCCCCTGAAATACTAAGAAGCCAAAAGGATAAGCGGAAGATAGATTGTGCATTGGAAAGACGTCCAAGAGATACTTCTTCTGAGACCATCTTGGCAATGGCGAGAGGGATTCCCGCTGTAGTAATAACAAGAGCCAGCATGTACATAGGGAAAACCATGTTAAACAAACCATAGGCTTCACCGCCAATATTAATCATTATTAAATATTGGTAGGCGAAGCCTAGCAGGCGGTTTATCAGATTTGCGCCTAGCAGTATTGTCGCACCATAAACAAAGGTCCTTTTTGACATGTAACCCTCCATAATCTGAATTATATATAACCATATGCTTGTGGAAAAAAAGAAATGCTTAGGAAATTTCTAAGCATCTCTCTAGGCATAAAGGATTTTTGCTCAGAATAGAGAAATAATACTTAGTGGAATATTGATCCAGGATTGGGGTATTATACCTCATGAAGGGAGAGCTTAGTGTGTGGGTACTTCTTAAAAATGCAAAACTCTATTGCCCTGAATATACTGAGAATTCAGACATCGTAGTAGTAGGAACGACTATTGCTGCTATCGGGAAAAATCTGAGCCTGCCTGATTTTGTGGAGGGGGAAATAATTGACCTCCAAGGCAAAACCCTAGTGCCAGGTTTTATCGATGCTCATGTACATATATGCGGCGGAGGCGGGGAAGCAGGACCAGCTTCCCGGACTCCAGAACTTCAACTTTCCCAGATAACTAGGTCAGGAATAACGACAGTGGTCGGTTGCCTGGGGACGGATTCCGTATCACGGTCACTAGCAGAGCTTTTAGTTAAAGCGAATGCTCTTCAGGAAGAGGGAATAAGCACCTATATTTATAGTGGAGCTTATAGAGTTCCCATGAAAACCCTCTTGCCAACGTTAGAGCAAGACTTGGTTTTAATTGAAAAGGTTATTGGTGCTGGAGAAATAGCTATTTCAGATCATCGATCTGCCCATCCTCAAATCAGTCAGCTAGAGCAATTAGCGTCAGAAGCTCGAGTCGGCGGAATGCTGGGAGGAAAAGCGGGGATCGTTCATGTTCATCTTGGAGAAGGTAAACGCGGCTTACAACCTATCTGGACTCTCCTTGAACAAAGCGATATTCCGATTACCCAATTCGTCCCAACCCATATGAATCGAAGTCGTACCTTACTGGAACAAGGGATTAAGTTTCTTTTAGCAGGGGGTCATATGGATCTTACGGCAGGATGTGACGATTTCCCAGAAGACCTACAGGTTCCGTCAGTTCTGATTAGATTAAATCAATCGCAACTCCTTAATGATAGAATTACGGTGTCCTCAGATGGGAATGGGAGTATGCCGCAATATAACGAAGCTGGGGTACTTACCGGTATGGGTGTTGGTTCGGTAGAGGTTTTGTGGCGCGATATTAGAAAAACAGTTATACAAGGCAACGTCCCCTTGGAAGTTGCCTTACGTACCATCACTTCGAATGTAGCAAATGTGCTTCGGTTAAGAAATAAAGGAATGCTTCGTGTAGGTTACGATGCTGATCTAGTCGTTCTAGATGAAGATTTACAGGTGCAAGATGTCTGGGCAAAAGGAAAATGTATGGTTCGCAGCAAGGAAACACTGGTCTGGGGGACTTACGAAGGAAACTCATTAGCTAAAAGTGAGTGGTTTAGCTAAAAAAGTAAGAAATGATTCAGCTGCAGTTAGCGTAATGACAAGGGGTTTCTGCAGCAGAATCAAGAAATAAATTAATTAGAAAATTAATCTTCAAAGCTAAGAATACTTGACCCGCTCTTATCTATAAATAAGTACTAAGCTAGGATATTTAGAGATAGAACTCCGCTTATCTGTTGCAAGTAAAAAGGCATGAGTCCTTTTTCTTAAATAACAAATCAAGGAGGAAAATATCTTGAAAACCTATGACACTGAACGTCTGCGCAATGTCTGTTTAGTTGGGCATGGTGGAGCAGGAAAGACATCCCTTGCGGAAACCTTTCTGTTTAATTCAGGTGCAATTAGTCGTATCGGTAAGGTTACTGAAGGAAACACAGTTTCAGACTATCTACCCGAAGAAGTAAAGCACAAAGTGTCGATTAGTACGAGTCTTATTCCTATGGAGTGGCAAGAAGTTAAAGTCAATGTTCTCGATAGTCCAGGATATTTAGATTTTTTGGGAGAGGTTAAGAGTGCCTTGCGCGTGGTTGAATGTGGAGTGCTAGTACTATGCGGTGTAGCAGGGCTTGAGGTTCAGTCAGAAACAACTTGGGGTCTTATGGAAGAACAGAAGTTGCCCAAGATTATCTTTATTAATAAACTCGATCGCAAGAATGCCAATTTTGGCAAAGTGATGGAACAACTAAAAGGTATTTATCCCCAGGCAAGGTTCGCTCCTTTACAATTACCCATTGGTCAAGAGTCAAGTTTCAAAGGACTCATTGATATTGTCGAGAACAAAGTGTATGAATATGCAGAGGATGGCAGCGGAAGGTATTCAACCAAAGAAGTTCCGGCAGAGTACGAGGAAGAGACCAAAGGCTTAAGAGAGCAATTAGCCGAAGCAGTTGCTGAAGCGGATGATGATCTATTAATGAAGTATCTTGAAGGGGAAGAATTAAATAAGGCGGATTTACAAACTGCCTTACGGGAGGCATTAAAACAAAACCTTGTAATACCCGTGCTGTGTGGTTCGGCTGCGAAAAATATCGGGATAACGAAGATGATGGATTTCTTGGTGGATTTTGCCCCGCCTCCTCAAGTGATTTTAGAAAAGGCAGCCTTAGTCTTTAAAACTCTCACGGATCCTTATGTTGGTAAGATGTCCTTCTTCCGAGTTTATGGCGGGAAATTTTCAGCTGAAACTATGGTCTACAATTCAAGTCGTGAAGTTGAGGAGAAAATAGGGCAGCCTTTTTATCTAAGAGGGAAAATCCAGGAACCTATTCCTTCAGTGCCTGCCGGAGATATAGCGGTCGTTGCCAAATTACAAGAGGTTAAAACAGGGGATACACTGTGTGGCAAAGAACAAACGATAGCGCTTCCTGGAATTGATTTTCCAGTGCCTTCTTTATCTGTGGCTATTGGACCAAAGACTAAAGGAGATGAGGATAAGCTAGGCAACGCTTTAGCACGGTTGATGGAAGAAGATCCAACGGTTACCATAAATAAAAACCTAGAGACAAAAGAATTGATTTTAACAGGGCTAGGGGAAATGCAGCTTGAGATTCTTCAGGAAAAGCTAAACCGAAAATTTGGAGTTGACGTGACCTTAAGTGTCCCTCGAGTGCCATATCGTGAGACCATCCGTAAGGCAGTTAAAGTCGAAGGCAAGCATAAGAAACAAACGGGCGGGCATGGTCAGTATGGGCATGTGTGGATTAACTTAGAGCCTACCGATGGAAGCGAATTTGAGTTTGCTGAGTCGATTTTTGGAGGAGCAGTACCGAAGCAATACATTCCAGCTGTAGAGAAGGGAATTCGAGAAGCTATGCGGGAAGGAACTATGGTAGGATATCCGGTGACAGACATTAAAGTCACCTTGTGTGACGGATCTTATCATGCCGTAGATTCGTCAGAGATGGCCTTTAAGCTTGCGGCTATCATAGCCTTTCGCAAAGGAGTTGAGTTAGCTAAACCCACGTTGCTCGAGCCAGTTGTTGAGATCGAAGTGTGTGTCCCTGAAGTTTTCATGGGAGATGTCATTGCTGACCTTAATGGAAAACGTGGTAAGGTCTTAGGCATGGATGCCAGTGAAAAAAATCCAACGATCCGTGCCCATGTACCACAAGCTGAGATGATGCGTTATGCCATTGATTTAAGGAGCCTCACTCAAGGAAGGGGCTCATTTACTATGAAGTTTTTGCGTTACGAAGAAGTTCCCAGTAAACTTAGTGAAACCTTGATAAGTCAATTAAGAACCGCTAATAATTAATCAAATTTAGAGCTGTAACAAAAATTAGTTTCTTTTTGTTACAGCTCTACGTTTTTAACATATCCTAATTATTGGGATGCAAATAAAGGCAATTGTCCCATGATGTTTGATTGAAGTTAGGTAAAGAGAATGATAAAATAGATAATGTTAGTAAGAACTAACATCAAGGATAGAACGTGATTGGAGAAGGACTATGAGTACATTGACTACTGAAGACAAGATTATTAATGCTTCAATTGTCCTCTTCTCTCAAAAGGGGTATACTGCGGTTACAACTAAGGAGATAGCCAAAAAAGCGGGCGTAAGTGAGATGACTCTCTTTAGACACTTTGAAAGTAAGCATAATTTATTCGAACGGGCTTTTGATCAATTTGTTTGTTCTCCAAAGTTCAGGGCTTTATTTGACAGCTTGGAATGGGACTTAGAAAAAGATTTGAATAAGGTGGGTTTTTTCTACCAAGATGTATTGTATAAAAATCGGAAGATTATTTTAATGCATTTAAAGAATGAAGAAGAAAACGCTAACTTTGAAGCGGAATTATTTAAGCTTCCAAATGAGTTTAAGAAACACTTGTGCTCTTATTTCGAAGAAATGAGAAATAGGGGGGCAATCAGTGAAAATCCAGATACCTTGGCTGCTAGTTTTTTAGCAACTAATTTTGGCTTATTTTTAACATCTTTAGTTATGAACGAGCTTACTTTTGAAACCGATATTCAAACATGTATTACAAATCATGTTAAAATATTTACAAAAGGAATTGCCAGTTATAAATGACTTCAAAAATGAATTTTTTTTGAATGTTATGCATAGTGGAGGAAGAAAATGAGTAGTAGAATTTTAAATATCGGTTTGGACGTAGGTTCTACGACAGTAAAGATCGTTATTTTAGATAACAATAAAAATATTGTTTATAAGAAGTATTTAAGACATTTTTCAAATATCAGAAATACGGTTATTTCAGTGCTTAATGATGCCAAAGCAATTATGCAGGGGCATTTAGTGACTCTAATGGTCACAGGCTCTGGTGGCTACAATATTTCTCAAACTTTAGAAGTACCCTTTATTCAAGAAGTTATTGCTTGCACAAATGCCATAAGAGTTGTCATTCCAGATACGCACACGGCTATAGAACTTGGCGGCGAAGATGCCAAGATCACATATTTGGGTGAATCCGTCGAACAACGAATGAATGGAACCTGTGCCGGAGGGACAGGTGCTTTTATTGATCAGATGGCTTCCTTATTGCAAACGGATGCCATGGGATTAAATGAGCTTGCTAAAAGTTATGATCACATTTACCCAATTGCTTCTAGGTGTGGAGTTTTTGCCAAGACCGATGTACAGCCATTATTAAATGAAGGAGCGGCCAAGGAAGATATTGCGGTGTCTGTTCTTCAAGCTGTTGTCAATCAGACGATTAGCGGGTTGGCGCAGGGACGACCGATCAATGGAAATGTAGCATTTTTAGGTGGACCTTTACATTTTATGTCTGAGCTAAGACGACGCTTTATTGAAACTCTAAAGTTGGAGTCTAAGAATGTTATATTTCCTGAGAACTCTCAGTTCTTCGTCGCTATCGGGGCTGCATTGTCTTCAGGAGATATGTCACCGATAACCCTTAAATATTTATTTGAAAAAGTACCAGAGATTTTAAAGGTAGACAATTCTGAAAACGAAGAATTAGAGATTTTATTTGCCAACGATGAGGAATATAAACTGTTTAAGCAGAGACATTCCTTGCATAAGGTTAGCCGAGTAGAACTAGATGATTATCAAGGTAATGCCTATCTTGGTATTGATGCTGGGTCAACAACTACTAAGGTCGCCCTAGTCGATGAAAAGGGAAGCTTGTTGTATTCCTATTATGGGAGCAATCTGGGCAAACCTTTAGAATCCACAGTCGAAGCCCTAAAGGGTTTATATGAAAAATTAAACCATCGTACTAAAATTGTGAATTCAGCTGTTACAGGATACGGAGAACATCTTATAAAAGCCGCGCTTAAAGTGGATATTGGAGAAATTGAAACTGTTGCCCATTACACTGCAGCTAACTTTTTTCAACCGGGCGTGGACTTTGTTCTAGATATCGGTGGACAGGACATGAAAAGTTTGGTGGTTCGAGATGGGGTTATTGAGTCCATAACCTTAAATGAAGCCTGTTCGTCAGGGTGTGGGTCCTTTGTGGAAACCTTTGCAAACTCTTTAAATCTGGATGTCCAAGAATTTGCTCAATTAAGCCAAGGATCTAGACATCCTGTGGATCTTGGTACTCGATGTACTGTCTTCATGAACTCTAAAGTAAAACAAGCCCAGAAAGAAGGTGCTGAGATTAGCGATATCTCGGCGGGGATATCCATTTCAGTCATCAAGAATGCGTTGTATAAAGTGATCCGTTTAAGAAGTGTTGAAGAACTTGGCCAGAAAATTGTCGTTCAAGGGGGAACCTTTTATAATGAGGCTGTCCTTCGCGCCTTTGAGAAAATCACCAATAAAGAGGTGGTTCGACCTGATATTGCCGGTATAATGGGGGCCTTTGGAGCTGCTTTAATTGCCAGAAATCAATACGAAACCGGTTATCAAACAAGTCTTGTGCAAGGGGATGATTTATTCAACTTCATGACGAATACCAAGATGAAGCGTTGTGGATTGTGTGGCAATAATTGTCTCATAAGTATCAAGCATTTCTCAGGTGGTCATAATTATGTTTCAGGTAACCGGTGTGAACGAGGAGCTGGTAAGGAGCTTGTTAAACGTCAAATCCCTAACCTTTACGAATACAAGTACAGAAGGGTCTTTAATTATAAGCCTTTAAGCCGAGATCAGGCATCAAGAGGTACGATTGGAATTCCGAGAGTCTTAAATATTTATGAGGACTATCCATTCTGGTTAACCTTCTTTACAGAACTTGGGTATCAAGTTGTGATTTCTGGGCGATCCTCAAATCAGATTTATGAGCTTGGCATGGAAACAATTCCTTCTGATTCTGCTTGTTATCCTGCTAAATTAGTTCATGGTCATATTGCTGACTTAATTAAAAAAGGGGTAACTAAGCTTTTTTATCCCTGTATTCCTTATACTCGCCAAGAAGATCCAAACGCTGACAATCATTACAATTGTCCTATAGTTACGTCTTACCCCGAGACGATAAATGCTAATATGGATTGTCTTCGGGAACCAAATGTCAGATTCTACCACCCTTTTTTACCCATTGATCTGCCGCGAAGAATGTTAAAGCGCCTGGTCGAAGAGTTAAAACCTGAAGGTATACCCAAGCATGAGTTGGCTCGTGCTATGGATAAGGCTTATACTGAGCTAGATCGTTACAAGGAAGAAGTAAGATTAAAAGGGGAAGAAACTCTCAAATATATTCGAGAGAACAAGATCAAGGGAATCGTCCTTGTAGGCAGACCTTATCATATTGATCCAGAAGTTAACCACGGTATCCCGGAGATGATAAGTTCCTATGGATTTGCCGTGCTGTCCGAAGATTCCATTCAGCACTTAGGTAATGTCCAAAGACCTTTACGTGTGGTTGATCAATGGGTGTACCATTCTAGAGAGTATAATGCGGCCAGCTATGTTGCCCAGGAAAAAGACCTAGAGTTGATTCAATTGAACTCCTTTGGATGCGGACTTGATGCAGTAACCACGGATCAGATTAAAGAGATACTTGATGCCTACGGAAAGATATATACAGTTTTGAAAATTGATGAGATTAATAATTTAGGTGCTGCAAGAATACGTGTGCGTTCCTTAATTGCAGCTATCAAAGAACGAGATAAACGAGAGTTCGTTCCTAGTAAACGTTATGATCTGCCGAAGAGGGCCGTATTTACTTGGGAAATGAAAAAAACACATACAATTTTAGCCCCCCAAATGTCACCGATTCATTTCCAATTCTTTAAAACAGCCTTTGAGGATGCGGGCTACAGAGTCGAATTCCTGCCATCTGTTGACAAATCTGCCATCGATGAGGGATTAAGGTATGTGCATAATGATGCTTGCTATCCTGCGATTATCGTTGTTGGTCAACTGATGAAAGCATTGAAATCTGGTAAGTATGATATAAACAACACTTCAGTAATAATGACTCAAACGGGTGGTGGATGTCGAGCAACAAACTATATCGCTTTTATTAGAAAAGCATTAAGAGATGCGAATATGGAACATGTTCCGGTGATTGCCTTAAATACAGGAAATTCATCTAACTTGGAAACGAATCCCGGTTTTAAATTTACAATTCCTATGTTTAATAAGATCATGCGAGGCTTAATTTATGGGGATCTGCTAATGCGAGTTTTATATAGAGTTCGACCTTATGAAAAATTCCCAGGGTCTGCCAATCTTCTATATGACTATTGGGTCAAGCGGTGTCAAGTCTCGTTGAAGAGTGGAAGCGGAAAAGAGCATTCAGAGAATATTCGTCAAATCGTGGCGGATTTTGATAGCTTGGAACTTTACGAAGATTTAGTTAAACCGAAGGTAGGAGTTGTAGGTGAAATTCTTGTCAAGTTCCATCCTACAGCCAATAACAATATTGTAGAGTTATTAGAGGCTGAAGGGGCGGAAGCGGTGGTTCCGGACCTCACCGACTTTCTCTTATATGGCGCTTTTGATAACCGCATTAAGTATCGGAAACTTTCAGGTGGTTTCTGGGAGATGGTTTCTGGGTATTTGTCGATTAATAGAATTGAATCTTATCGAAAAGAGATGAAAAAGGCGCTTAAGGCTAGCAAACGTTTTCAGGCCCCGAAACCTATTGAAGAGATCGCTAAGTATGCGGAAAATCATCTCTCTCTCGCCAATCAGTGCGGCGAAGGCTGGTTTCTAACCGGAGAAATGATCGAGTTGATTCGGAGCGGGGTCAGTAACATCGTCTGTCTGCAACCCTTCGCTTGCTTACCGAACCATATAACGGGTAAGGGTATGATTAGAGAGATTAGGCGTTCCTACCCCAAAGCAAACATTGCTGCCATAGATTATGACCCTGGGGCAAGTGAAGTTAATCAACTTAATCGGATTAAGCTCATGCTCTCAGTAGCACTGGATGATCTCGGTGGGAAGTCGGTTGAAGCTAAACCAACCTTGTTGGATTTGGGGGCTAATTCGGAAGATTGTACTTTGGCGATGGTTTTGAATGGAGACTCGAATATAATCGAGTGCAAATTGGATTAAGGGATAAACAGTGCGATTTCTTTAAATAGGGATAATAGACTCTGCAGAATCATAAAGCCCTCTTCAGTGCAACCAATGGACTGAAGAGGGCTTTGATTTAGTAATTCTCTTTCATTCTGAACGAAGTAAAGAACCTTGTCATCGGTATGAAAGCAACTCAACCGCTATGTCATCCTGAAGGAGGAACGACTGAAGCTTCGCTGCGCTCAGTATGACAAGTAACTAGATTAACTTAGATAGTAAGGGGGAACCCTAAACTTATGCTTTCTATACGTAAGAAAAACACCGCAATTCCTTGCGGTGTTTATTTTTTTCTTGGCAGGGGATGAGAGAGTCGAACTCCCACCGACGGTTTTGGAGACCGCTGTTCTACCATTAAACTAATCCCCTGTAATTTCAGCAACGAAATGAATTATATCGGAAAAAGATAAATGTGTCAATAAGTAAATTCAAGTATTTAAGTTTTTGGAATGTAACCCATTCTGCTAGGCAGGATTTTTAGAGAAAAAACAGAATAGGCTACTATAAACGAACTAATCTCTGATCTCTTTGTTCTATATAGAACTGTACTATTCAAAGATGGGGGAGGGGTGTTCTTTGAGGTCCGATTTACACGTTCATACGCATGAATCTGATGGCTTACTTTCGGTAGAAGAGGTCATTAAGCTTGCACATAAAAATAACGTTCAAACTTTAGCTATTACGGACCATGAAAGTACCCAAGCAGTTAGTGAAGCTGAAAGTCTGGCAAAAGAATTTAATATTAAAGTTATTCCAGGTGTAGAACTGTTAACCAGCTATCAAGGCCATGAGGTTCATCTCCTCGGATATTTCAATAACGTAAATCATCCAGTTTTACAAGACCGCTTGAAAGAGATTCGGGCTCAGCGCACTGATTTGGCTCATGATATGGTCGAGTGTTTAAAGAGTGGCGGGATTTCGTTAGGTTGGGAAGATGTTGAGAAAGAAGTCGGAGCGACCGGAGCCGTAACTAAAGGGCATATTATGAGAGCAATTTATCACCAGAAAAATGGGAGTGGTCAGAAAAATTGGCGAGAAATTGCAGCTCATTTTCGTCCTGGCGGAGTTGCCCACTTACCCTATCTAAATCATACGTTCGAAGATGCCGTCGATCTTATTTTTTCTTGCGGTGGACTACCTGTTGTTGCTCATCCTGGGCTACTTTGGGATCCGCAAATGGTATTCTCTCTCTTAGCCTATCGTCCAATCGGACTTGAAGTATACTATGGATACTGGGAGAGACAATCAGAACTTATTCAATACTATACTGAAGTCGCCAAGAAATTTGCCATTTTATCAACCGGAGGCAGTGATTATCACGGCCCCTCTGGGTATGTAAAGCTCGGTCAAATAGATGTCCCCTATGATAGTGTACAGAAACTAAGATCCTACTTATCAATTTAGTTTTAGTGCGATTAATTATTTTAGGCTTAAGAGATCAATTACATCGTTTAGAAAAACTTGCGGCATGCAAATTGTAAATCTTAACAATCATAGTGCAGAGTAAAAGACAATGACTTGGGATAAAATACCCTCTAAGTGAAAAGAGTTTTCATGTGGAGGGAGAATTTATGCATAATTCACGAGCGGAAATAGATGTTCTGCGGGACATCAAAAACCTTATTCATACACATTTTGGGGAAAGTGCCCAAGGAATTCACGTGAAGGTTAAAGGGGATAAAGCAATTATTTGGGGCATTGTTGATAGTCTCGTTGAAAAGGATTTCTTTGGGAGTAGAATTGGACGAATAGATGGAGTTAGAGAATTAGATAATTCCTTAACAGTGGCTGATGATGGGAATATCAAAGATAAAGACATTGAAAAGGGGATTATAGAACGATTTCAAGGGTCAAATTTTGACGAGATTATGCATTTGGGCTGTCGAGTAAGCAAAGGTATTGCCACTCTCCTCGGGCATGTTGAAACCCAGAGCACGGAACGCTTGGCTAAACGCTTAGCTTCTCAAGTTCGTGGTGTAAAAGAGATTCGTAGTGAAATTCAGTTCTTAGAAAAAGCTGTGGACGATGCAACTCTTGTTAATCGTGTAGAAAATGCGCTAGTTGCCTCTCCCTGGGTAGATGCACATGAGATTAAGACAGAGGCTCGCAATGGTTTGATCACTTTATCTGGACTTGTTGATACACAAGAAGCTATGGAGTGGGCGGTAGAGACCGCTTATCAGGCCCCAGGTGTAAAAGCCGTGGTCAGTGAGATATTGACCCGTCACAGATCACAAGGAGAAGACCTATGGTTAACAGAGCAACTGGTTGCTAAGCTTGGTCAACATCGTTTAAATTCTGGTCAAATTCGTGCCTTCGTTCAAAATGGTATTGCCTTCTTAACCGGGGAAGTATACTCTGAAGAAGATCGAGAATGGGCGGAGAAAATAATTCAACATATCCCAGAGATTCATAATGTCAATAACTCAATCAAGGTAGCAGCACACTCCATTAAATAGCCCAGTTTGCCTATAAACTTTTACTAAATAATAAGCTCGAAGAGCCTTTTCATCTGAGATGAAGGGCTCTTTTTTCTTGACATCTATTTATAAGCTTGGGCATAACAGACATATCCAGGAAGTTAGCATAACATAAAATGGTAAATTAGGAAGTTGAAACATGGCTCTATTATTAGAGAGTCATGCTATAATGGGGATTGCTTAACATAGCAGCTCCAGCACAAAAAATTTGGGGGTGAGTTATATTGGATCCTATTACACATGGCTTAATTGGAATTGCTCTAAGTACTCTTTCTGGCCATTCTATGCAGCTAAATGATCCTGTTTTTTTAGGCTGTACTTTAGGTGCAATGTTGCCTGATCTAGACATTATAGCTCACGTAAAAGGTCGTTTGAACTATCTATTAAAGCATAGAGGAGCAAGTCATTCCCTGATTGCTTTAACTGCCTCAGCTCTAGGTCTTGGCACAGCATTGCATTTTCTTTTTCCAACGACTTCCTGGGCCACAGTTATTCTTTGGACTCTAATTGGAACCATGTCTCACGGAGTAATGGATTTATTAAACTCTTATGGGGCGGAGCTTCTATGGCCATTTTCACGCAAAAAAATTACGGTTGATATGATTATGCTAACTGACCCTGTAGTTTTTGGTTTATTATTAGTGTCTTTAATAATTTCACTGACTAATCCTACATTAGCAAGTATCTCTTCGCAAACTGCTTTATTGTTAAGTCTACTCTATCTAGGATATCGTCACTTAGGACGAATTGAGATAAGAGATCGATTGATAAATATCTATCAAATAACTGATAAAGATCAAGTAAAAGTTATTCCTGCCATGTATCATCCTTTTACGTGGAATTTTATCCTTTTTCAAGAGGAGCATGTCAGCTTTGGGATTATCCGTAATCAAAAGCCTTCAATCTGCCGTGTTCTGCCGAAGTTTAACCAAGATCATCCTTCGGTTGCTAATGCTCTAGAAGGAAATCTGGCTGAAATATTTAGTCATTTTACTCCCTATTATCATGTTATTACTCATTTTTCAGATACTGAAGAATGTATCGTTGAATTTTTAGACTTGCGTTATTGGGCAAAAGGAGATTTTTTATACACTGGTAGAGTCTACGTCACCTTAGATGGAGAAATATCTCAAGAAATATTCCATCCTTTACCTAATCAAAAAGGTGTACTGTTAAGTTATTAGGTGATCCTATGGAAAAAATCTTTTGACATTCACCTAGCTCATCTACCATAATGAATAAAGTGAGGAGGTAGAGGTATGTCGAAAGGAAGAAATAAAGGTAGTTCTTTTTGGCTGAAACTTATTAGTGTTCTTTTAATGGTGTTAGCGCTTACTGGACTACTGGGCGCTTTCGATTTTTCCATAGGAGCACCGGTTAGTTCTATGTTTAAGAGGTTTATGGGAGGATTAGCCTGGGCAGGACCCTTCTTATGTTTTGTTTTAGCTCTTTTACTATGGCTTAATTCATCTATATTTAGCTCTATATCGGTGGAAAACTCAGACATGAAGTCTGTGAAGAATTCACGTACACCTATAAATAAGCGCCATAAGCGCTCTGCAGAAGGAACGATGGATCAATTCCCTAACTCTAAGGATATTCCTCTTCCTTCAGGAAAACTTGTGAGTTTAAAGGGGTTCAATCAATACTTTTCTTCGCCAAATTGGGTAGAAATGAAGGACAAAGATATGGAAAAGGCCGAAGAAATGAAAGAAATGGGTAAGGATTTTCCTTCTTACTTTGGAACCGGGAAATCCATCAGACTAAAAAAGCAACCAAATATGACAGTGTTAAAAGGGCTTAAACATTATTTTAATGAAGTTGATCAAGAGGAACGATTAGACCTTGCCAGGGAAGAGAGAAAAAAACCTGTGACGAATGTAAGGCCGGTAGAATCGCCAGTGAAAGCAATGCACTTACCTTCAGTCTTTAAGTCTAAAACGGAACAGGAAGAGTTCTTAGCTCAATTCAAGGAAGACGAAAGCTCCCGTGAGCAGAGAATTGAAAAAGATTCAATTAGCAAGACTGAAGAAATGGAATTAAACCTTCAATCCATATCAAATCTCAAGTCTTTGGACATAATGGAGACGGAATCTGTATCAGGGCCAGAATCAGAATCAGAACTAGATCCAGAATCAGAGCCAGCACCAAAATCAGAACCAGTGGCAGTACTAGAAGCTAATTGTGTTCTTCTATCTGAACCGAATCCTAAAGGGGATATGAATGAGCCGAATAGCCTAGATGTCGACTTAGGATTAGAGTTTAATCCTGAGATTGTGCTCGAGCTTGAAGCTCCTGTGGCGGCTGCTGCCTCCTTGAAATCGGACTTTGTTGAGCAAGTCATTAAATTAGAGACAGTTAAGCCGGTGGTTCCTCAGTCCCTTGAAAAGGTTAAACACTGGGAATTCCCTGCTTTAAACCTATTAGAACCAATACCGCAAAGGACCCTAATACAGGATCCAGAAACAACAAGGCAACTTGAAAAGGTGCTTTTAGATTTTGGAGTTAAAGCTAGAGTAATTCGTGTGACTAGAGGCCCGGTCATTACACGTTATGAGTTAGCACCTGCACCTGGCGTTAAAATCAGTAAGATTGTAAATTTATCCGATGATATTGCTCTAGGGCTTGCTGCTCGGGATGTGCGCATTGAGGCACCTATCCCTGGGAAAGCGGCTATCGGAATTGAAGTCCCGAATAAACAGGCCCACTCTGTACCCTTTCGGGAAGTTCTGGAAACCTCACATTTTGGAGAATACCCATCCAAACTTAAAGTTGCTTTAGGTAAAGATATTGCAGATCAACCTATTATTGCAGATTTAATAAAAATGCCGCATCTCCTTGTCGCAGGGGCTACGGGTTCGGGTAAAAGTGTATGCATTACTACGATCATTAATTCAATCCTCTTTAATGCAACCCCAGATGAAGTAAAATTTCTACTTGTAGACCCTAAAATGGTGGAGCTTAGTCAGTATAACGGCATCCCCCACCTATTGGCTCCAGTTGTGGTCGACCCGAAAAAAGCTGCAAGTGCTTTAAAATGGATCGTTAAAGAAATGGAAAATAGGTATGAATTATTTGCGGCTTCCGGGGTTCGAGATATTGATCGTTACAATAAATTGAAAGCGGGGGGAACTTCCAGAGATACACCTGCAATGCCATTGGTCGTTGTAATTATTGATGAATTAGCAGACTTAATGATGGTTGCGGCTGGGGAAGTTGAAGAAGCCATATGTCGGTTAGCTCAAATGGCTCGAGCAGCAGGGATTCATCTAGTCATCGCGACTCAACGGCCATCAGTCGATGTTATTACTGGTGTGATCAAGGCTAATATTCCCAGCAGAATTTCCTTTGCTGTTTCGTCTCAAATTGATTCTCGCACAATTCTCGATGCAACTGGCGCAGAAAAGTTACTTGGACGAGGGGATATGCTATATTCTCCCCTTGGTGTGAATAAGGCACTTCGTGTCCAAGGTTGTTTGGTTACGGATGACGAAGTTCAACGAGTCATTATGCATTGGAAAGGATTGGGGAAACCAGAATACCTTGATCCAGAACGACTTTTTGCGGAAGCGACGGTCAAAAGCGAAGAGGGAAATGGACCTGATGACGCGTTGTTCATAGACGCAGGACAATTATTTATCAAGACGGGCATAGCATCAGTATCTTATCTTCAGCGCAGGTTGAAATTAGGCTATACTAGAGCAGCTCGATTAATGGATATGCTTGAAGAACAAGGGATTGTTGGAGCTTACGAAGGTAGTAAGCCGAGGCAGGTTCTCTTAACTCTCGAAGAATTTAATGAACGATTCGGATGATGATTATGACCAAACACCCTTGCCATACTGGTAAGGGTGTTTCTTATTGATGAATGAAGTAAGGGGAAATGGGAATAATGCATAAATGATGTTTTAGTAAAAAAAATATGACGGAGACTGAGAATGAAGTTTTTCACACGATCTACAAACACGAATAAACCCTATAAAGATATTGTACTTCATGGGGAAGATTTGCTTAGTCATGCTGAAGAGATTGCTCGTTCGAGTGTTAATCAGGGAAAAGGTCAGCTGAAACGATCCTTACTGCCTAGGGTAAAAGAAAATATGAAATTTTTAGAGCAGGCCTACGGTGAGATTGTCGATTATTCTACAAAAACCCAGGACATTGTACCTGCTACCGAATGGTTACTGGATAACTTTTATAGTCTCAAAGACCTAAAGCTTGAGATTCAAAACAGCCTCCCTGAGAAGTTTGAGCTCGAATTAACCCCAAGTGCAAGTGGTGATTATCAAGGTTACCCGCGAATTTACGGGTTATTAATTGAACTGATCGAACACACAGATAGTCAATTGCAAAGTGATACACTCAAAGCATTTATTAACACATACCAGGTTCAAGTACCGCTATCCAGCGGTGAACTCTGGGCGATTCCAATTATGCTGTGCATTATCCTATTAGAAAATATTCGTAGGTTGACCGAACAAATTCTCTTTACTCAAACAGAAAGAGAAGCCGCAGACCGTTGGGTTAAGCCCTTATTAGAATCAGAACATGGGCTAGAAGAGTGGGATTCTATTCTAAAATCCCTTAATCCACAAGAAAACTTTTCCTCCGCTTACGCGGAGCAAATCTTAAAACGCATACGGGAGCTCGGTTCAGATGTTGTACCCTTATTACAGTGGGTAGATCGTGCTATAGCAAAACAAGGTACTACGATTGAAGAACTGGCAAAACTTGAACGGCAACATCAGACAATGTGCCAAGTGTCCATGGGACACGCAATTATGAGCATTCATTTTATAAATGCTGAAGATTGGCCGCGCTTTTTTGAAGAGGTTAGTTTAGTTGAACGTATCTTCAAAAAGGATCCCAGCAAGGTTTATCCAGAAATGGACTTTCAATCAAGGGATTCCTACCGGCATTCCGTGGAGAAAATAGCAAGAAACTTCAGAGTGTCTGAACTCGTTGTTGCTCGTAAGGTAGTATCGAGAGCACAAAAAGCACATGAACAGGGAGATTTTATTTCCTCACATGTAGGTTATTATTTGACAGCTCAGGGCCGGGAAGATCTAGAACAAGAATTAGAAGAGGACTTTGGAAAACCCAGGGACGTTTGGACTAAGTTGCGTCGTGGGATTCTCAAGCAACCTGAATCATACTATTTTGGTAGTCTGTTCGTAGGAGTAATCTGCCTATTTGGCTTTTTATTACCTTACGCAATTCTAGAGACCCCTCTCTCCCTAAGTTATATACTATTGTTCATCGGCTTATTGATTTGGGCAAGTAGTATTGTAATCCCTTTAGTGAACTGGATGGCTTCGGAATTCGTTCGTCCATCGTTTCTGCCAAAACTAGAATTAAGAGATGGAATCCCTGCACAATTACGCACTATGGTTGTTATTCCAACCTTACTAACCAGCGTTGGTAGGGTTAATGAACTTGTCAATGAGATTGAAGTCTATTTTCATGCTAATCGGGATGAGAATTTACATTTTGCCGTGTTGGGTGATTTTACTGATGCGAAGACAGAGGTTGTAGAAACAGATAACGAAATCGTTTCTGCCGCAACAGTTGCTATAAATCGATTAAATGCTAAATATGGAGATAATCGCTTTTACTTTTTCCATCGAAAAAGGCTATTCAACGATTCTGAAGGTGTATGGATGGGCTGGGAGAGAAAACGAGGTAAACTCGTTGAATTCAACCGACTTTTGAGACAAGAAGGAGCAACTAGTTTTAATATTCAAATTGGAGAACTCTCACTTTTGCCTACCTTTCGTTATATTATAACTCTTGATGCTGATACCCAATTGCCACGGGGAATAGCAAAAAGGTTGATTGGAACCATCGCTCATCCGTTACATGCGCCTCAACTTAGTGCAGATGGCGAGCGAGTCATACACGGTTACGCAATTTTACAGCCCCGAGTGGGAGTATCTATTCTAAAAGCCGGTGCCTCGAAATTTGCTCGAATCTTTTCTGGCAGAGTGGGAGTCGACCCCTATACTACTGCTATATCAGATGTGTATCAGGATTTATTTGGAGAAGGCATCTTTACCGGGAAAGGAATCTATGATATTGAGGTATTCCATAAAGTAACAAATCAAAGGTTTCCTGAAAATACCATTTTGAGCCATGACTTAATTGAAGGATTATATGCCAGGGCCGGTCTTGTATCAGACGTAGAGTTGGTGGATGGTTTTCCAGCCAACTACCTTGCCTATATGTGTCGACAGCATCGATGGGTAAGGGGAGATTGGCAGCTGATTCCGTGGTTATCCAAGCCTATTCCCTTTTTAGCCCGTTGGAAGATTTTTGATAATTTGAGAAGAAGCTTAGAAGCTCCTGCTCTGTTATTACTCATTATGTTAGGGTTTACAGTTCTTTCAGTAGACCCCTTGGTCTGGCTTGGTATCCTCTCCTTGAGTTTGCTTTTACCTATTGTCCTATATCTTCTTACCCAACTTTTCAATGAACGTGCTGAAAAAGGCAATCTTGTCCCTGATCTAGGGACCTTGGCTTTGCAGTCAATACTTCAATTCTTGTTTCTTCCCTTTCAGGCTTGGATCATGCTCGATGCGATCATAAGAAGCCTGTACCGACAGTTTGTTTCACATCGACACCTGTTAGAGTGGGAAACTGCCTTAGATGCCGAGAAACGCTTAGATGCAAGCCTAAAAACCATGTTCATAAAAATGTGGCCAGTTACTCTCTTTGTCTTGTGTGCAGTTTTGATCCTCGGTTATGCTTTCCCTGCAAAGTTAGGTTCTTTTGGGCCGGTGGGGATTGCTTGGGTAGTCTCAATTTGGTTTGCTTATCGCCTAAGCATACCAATTCAACATAAAAAAATAACCCTCTCGATTTCAGAAGAGCTTGTATTGCGCCGCTTCAGTCGAAAAATATGGGCATTTTTTGAAGACTATGTTTGCCAGGAGGATCACTGGCTTCCGCCAGACAATGTGCAAATTGATCCCCCTAACGGAGTGGCTCATAGAACGTCTCCTACGAACATAGGACTAGCCCTGCTGACCAATTTGGCGGCTAGGGATTTTGGATATATTCCCTTGGCCAAGGTCTATGAAATTATTGAAAAAACCCTTGGAACTCTTCATGAACTAGAACATTGGCAAGGGCATCTTTACAATTGGTACGATACTCAGACCCTTAAGCCCTTGGAACCTAGGTATATCTCGACAGTTGACAGTGGAAACTTTGTAATGTATTTGATGACTCTAAAGTCCGGGTTAGTTGAGATATTAGAAAAACCGGTGCTTAATTTGTTGCAACAGGCTAATGGGCTTAAGGATACCTATACCCTCCTGAATGAAGCGGTCGGACAAGGTGACTATGAAGAGCTTAATCAATTTGGTAGGGAATTGGATCGAATTCTAAATTCTGAAGAGGAATTGAGTTTACAAACCTGGGGGAATCTCCTATCCTTATGGCCGATGCATGTTTTAGAGCAACAATTAGGCAAAGAGGGCTTATACTGGGCAAGTAGTTTGGATAGGATGGTTCGAGGGTTTCAGCAAGAGTTGCTGGAGCTATACCCTTGGATTAGCAATCAAAACTGCTTAGAGGCCCAAACAATCCTCAATGATCAGGGGTTAAATCATCTTAGTCTCCAGGAATTAGCAAAGTTCTATGGAGACAAACTGGAGAACGGCCGTTTTTCCTCTGAGTTTAGTAAGATCATCGAACCAGCGATGCTTAAGACCAGGGAGTATATTAATAAATCTGAAGAGTTAAAGTTACGCATAGAAGAGATAGCCTTAGCTACAGATTTTCAACCGTTGTTTGACGAATCACGTCAACTTTTCTCGATTGGTTATAATGTCTCGGAAGGCAAACTTGATAGGTCATATTATGATTTGTTAGCATCCGAAGCGCGTCAAGCAAGTTTTTTTGCAATTGCCAAAGGAGATGTGCCACCGAGCCATTGGTTTAAACTTGGACGTTCATTAACAATGACGAAGGGAAAGCGAAGTTTAGTTTCCTGGAGTGGCACGATGTTTGAATTCTTAATGCCGCTTATTGTCATGAAAAACTATGAAGGAACTCTTCTCGATGAAACCTATCGCTCTGTTGTGGATGTTCAGAGAAAGTATGGCCAGGAACATAATGTACCTTGGGGTATATCCGAATCAGGATTTCACGCGTTTGATCCTCAACTTAATTATCAGTATAAAGCGTTTGGGGTTCCCGGGTTGGGACTAAAACGAGGTTTAATTCAAGACCTTGTAATTGCTCCCTATGCCAGTTTTTTAGCCCTTATGGTTTCTCCTAGTGAGTGGATTTCAAATATTTCGACGATGGACCAGAGAGGTTTTGGGGGTCGCTATGGGTTATATGAAGCCATCGATTTTACAAGTGAACGAGTTCAGGTAGGGCGTTCGTTCAAGCTGGTTCAGAGTTTTATGGCCCATCACCAAGGAATGAGTCTTTTAGCTATTGATAACGTATTAAATAAAAATGTCATGCAGCAGCGCTTACATAATGAAGCCTTGATCAAGTCTACAGAGCTTTTGTTACAGGAACGTTTGCCGGAGGCTGTCCCTATCATTCCTCAACCCGAAGACAAACATCAGGTTACCAAGCAACAAACCGACGATCTCGAACTAGAGAAAAATCAATTTACACTAATAAATACTGTTAATAGCCCAATTCCTGTTGCGCACTGCATTTCCAATGGACAGTATTCTGTGATGATGACGAATTCGGGAGCAGGATTTAGTCGTTTTAAGACTATTTGTGTCTCGAGATGGAGGGAAGATGTTACCCAGGATGACTGGGGCATGTACTTCTATATTCAAAATTTAAATTCCGGTGATGTTTGGTCAGCTGCTTATCAACCTTGTCGGGATTCGGGTGAGGATTACAAGGTAACTTATGCCCCGGATCAAGTGGAGTTTTGTCGGAAGGATGGGAACATAACAACCCATACCGAAATTGTCGTTTCTCCGGAAGATCAAGCAGAGATGCGCCGGATTTCCTTGACAAATCATAGTAACCATGATCGAACGATCGAAGTGACAAGCTATTTTGAAGTGGTCTTAGCAAGGCAGAGTGAGGATCTTGCCCACCCTGCGTTTGGCAATCTCTTTATTCAAACTGAATTTACCCATGAGGCCCTTTTAGCGTCTAGACGACCCCGGAGTGAAAATCAAAAAAGATTATGGCTTATGCACACAGTAGCTATCGAGGGCGAAGGAGTTGGCTCACTTCAATATGAGACGGATCGGGCACGTTTTATTGGACGAGGCAGGAGTCTCGCCAAGCCGCAAGCCTTAGATGCCAATCATCCTTTATCGAATACGGTGGGAGCAGTACTAGATCCTATTATGAGCCTACGCCAGCGAGTAAGAATCAGTCCAGGGAAAACTGCTAGGATCTCCTTTTCTGTTGGATATGCGGAAAGCCGTGAGGAGGCCCTACGTATTGCTGAGAAATATCAGGATCCTCTCTCAGTTAATAGAGCTTTTGAGTTAGCATGGACACATAGCAAAATGGAACTTCGCCATTTAAACTTGACAGCAGCCCAGGCTAATGAGGCTTTAAGCCTTGGAGGTCATTTGCTTTATCTTAGTCCTTGTCGCAGGGATGTAGCGGAATGCATTAAACAAAATCGTAAAGGGCAGTCAGCCTTATGGCCTTATGCGATTTCAGGGGATCTGCCAATTGTTTTGGTTCGAGTTGACAAGGCTGAGCATCTAGATTTAGTGCGTAAACTTTTGACAATCCATGAATATTGGAGACTTAAAGGATTGTTTGCTGATCTAGTTATCCTTAATGAAGATGAGAGCGGGTATGTTCAGACATTCCAAGATAACCTGCGAGATTTCATCTCAATGGGACATGCGAGGGATCTGTTGAATCAACCTAGTGGTGTATTTGTACTGCAAAAAGGGCATGTACAGCCAGAGGTGATCAATCTTATTTGTACAGTTGCCCGAATGACCTTTAGTGGAGAGGGAGGATCCTGCACTGTTCAAGTTCGCAAGAAAGCTAAACTTAGCAGCAAGGAACCAATGCTTCTTGAAGCATCTAATCTGGATCAACCTCAAAAATCACTTAATTATGAGACTAAGCCCCAAGAGATGCCCGGAGAAGATTTCAGAAGCCAGATGCTTTTTGCCAATGGATACGGCGGATTTAGCGAAGATGGAAAAGAGTATATCATCGAATTACAGGAAGGTAGGAACACTCCCTTACCCTGGATTAACGTCATTGCCAATTCAACGTTTGGGTTTCAAGTATCCGAAGTTGGTGCTGGTTATACATGGTCTCAAAACAGTAGGGAATATAAGCTTACTCCTTGGTCAAATGATCCTATTCTAGATCCCGTTGGGGAGGCACTTTATCTGCGGGATGAAGATACGGGCCATTCCTGGTCCGTAACAGCTAAACCAAAACGGGAAAATGGTTCATATGTCATTCGACATGGTCAAGGGTACTCTAATTATGAGCATTCCAGTGGTGGAGTGAAGCAGAATCTTCGCCTTTTTGTTCCCATGGATAAACCTGTCAAGATTATCGAATTGTCGTTATCTAATACGACGGATCAGGAAAGACACCTAAGTGTATTCTACTACGTTGAATGGGTATTAGGAGTTGTACGTGATCAAACTGCACCTTATTTAGTGACAGAGTATGATCAAGACCGTAACACGTTTTTTGTTCAAAACACTTATCAAGAAGACTATCACGGCAGAATCGGTTTTCTAAATGCATCTGGAGCCACTGTAACAAGTTACACAGGAGATCGTTCAGAGTTTATTGGTCGGAACGGTAGTTTAGAAGATCCCTTGGGTTTAAAGCTAGATGCCTTTTCGGAATCCGTAGGAGCAGGGCTAGACCCATGTTCTGCTATGCAACTCGAAGTTACCATACCGGCCGGGCAGAATCGTAAAATTACATTCTTGTTAGGCGAAACTGAAAATCGTCAGATGGCGGAGCAAATCATCTCTGAGTATGTACAACCTGAAAAGATCAGTGAGGCATTTAACCAAGTACTACAACATTGGGATAAGTTGCTGGGAAATATTCAAGTACAAACCCCAGATTTGTCCATGAATTTGCTGCTAAATCGTTGGCTCCTATATCAAACCATCGTATGTCGGTTATGGGCACGTTCTGCGTTTTATCAATCAGGGGGAGCCTATGGTTATAGGGATCAGTTGCAGGACGTTATGTCCCTTGTCTATACAGATCCCATGGTCACTCGCAATCAAATCCTTATCCATTGCAGACATCAGTTCATCGAAGGGGATGTACAGCATTGGTGGCATCAAGAAAAGGGGAAAGGAATCCGAACCAAATTCTCAGATGATTTATTGTGGTTACCCTTTGTTACCTGTCATTATATTGAACGTACAGGAGACATGGGTGTTTTGGACGAAGTGACAGAGTTCTTAGAAGATGAACCTCTAGGAGAGGACGAGGATGAGCGATACTCAGTTCCCAGGATTTCCGCTGAACAAGGCACTGTGTATGAGCATTGTTGGCGTGCTATTGAAAGAGGAATGCGCTTTGGGGAACATGGTTTACCTCTGATCGGCTCTGGGGATTGGAATGACGGCTTCAGCCGGATCGGACACCAAGGTAAAGGAGAAAGTGTTTGGCTTGGATGGTTTCTGTACCTAACGTTGGTCCGCTTTGCAAGTATATGTGATGAGCGTCAGGATCTTGAGCGAGGAGTTCGGTATCGTCGTCTTGCGGAAGAACTTCAAGGTAATATTGAAGTGCATGGTTGGGATGGAGGATGGTATCGAAGGGCATATTTCGATGATGGAACACCCTTAGGGTCTTCTCGGAATACGGAATGTCAAATTGATGCTCTCGCCCAGTCCTGGTCAGTTCTTTCTGGGGCAGCACGATCCACTCGAGCAAAGGATGCCATGTTGGCTTTGGAACACTATTTATGGCGTAAAGAAGACGGCCTTCTCCTCTTGTTAACTCCGGCTTTTGACGAATTTTTACCTGACCCCGGGTATATTAAAGGGTATGTTCCTGGTGTTCGCGAAAACGGTGGACAGTACACTCACGGAGCAATTTGGTCAATTTTAGCTTATGCAACCTTGGGAGATGGGGATAAGGCGGCTGAACTCTTTCAAATGTTAAGTCCTATTCACCATGCTCGCACGGAACACGAAGTTCATCGCTATAAAGTTGAACCCTATGTTATGGCAGCTGATGTTTATGCTACTCCTTCACATGTAGGCCGAGGAGGATGGACGTGGTATACTGGAGCTGCAGGGTGGATGTATCAAGCGGGACTAGAAGGAATTCTTGGATTTACACGTCAAGGAGACAGATTAGTCTTAAAACCGTGTATTCCCAGCCGCTGGCCGGGCTTTAGCTTAACTTATCAGTATCAAAGCACAACCTATAAAATCTTGATAGAGAATCCTAACTCAAAGATGTCGGGATGTGTAAAAATAACCTTAGACAAAGAAGAGTTACTTGACCCTGTCATTAATTTAAAGGACGACGGCCAAACTCATACGGTTCGTTTAATCATGTAACCTTAATTGAGGCATATGAGTCGGTTTAGGAAGAGAATTCGCCTTGGCATATGAGAGAGGATGGGATACTTAGATGGATTTTTATCGCGCCTTATCCGAACATTATGATGAAATATTTCCTCTAAAAGCACCTCAGAAGAAATTTTTGCACGATTACCTAGAACAGGAGAAACTAACGTCAATACTGGATATAGGATGTGGTACTGGCACCTTTGCATTGGAAATGTGTCGAACGGGTGTACGGGTGCTAGGTGTGGACTTAAGTGATGAGATGATTGAGATATCTAAGAAAAAGGGCGAAGAGCTAGGGAGTTGTTGTTCGTTTGCTACCGCAGATATGCGGGACCTTAGCGATATCCCTGGGGAATTTGGGGGGATTGTGTGTTTAGGAAATACTTTAGCCCACGTGTCCGGAGAAACAGAGCTTAATCAGGTCTTGGCTCAGTTCGGGCAGAAGGGAACGCATCTGCTATTGCAAACTGTAAACTACGATCGGATCTTGGCCAATCAAGTCAGAGAATTGCCCACGATCAAGACGTCTCATCTCGCATTTTATCGTTTCTATAATTACAGATCCGATGGGAAACTCGATTTTTCCATGAAAATCGAGTTTCCAGACACTAGTCAAGCTATATCTGGAGTTAATATTTTGTTTCCAGTTACATCGATACACTTAAAAAAAGCCCTGCAAGAGACCGGCTGGGAAGTATCCGGTCTGTGGGGAAACTTTGAAAAAGCCCCTTGGACGGAAAATTCTCCAGCAACTATTGTTGCTGCTAGGCGAATAACCCGGTAAGATTAGGTTCGAAAAAAATGTATAGCACAATAAACCAGTACCTTTGTATAGTAGTAAAGGTACTGGTTTTATATTTGTTTAAAAGCAATACTTGTTTAAGTTGAGTTTTTATATAAAAAATATATAAATTTGAAATGGTTATAAAGGAATTTGAAAAAATTTGGTGAATAAATAAAAAGGTAAATATATTTAGAGTTCGTAAATACCCAATCAGTGCTCACTCTTAGAGAAGAAGCAGAACACTTGTAAGGCAAATTGTTGAAAAAGGAGATAGTACTATGAAAAGCATAGGGGAAGTATTGAACATCTTTTCTAAGAAACCACCATGTGAGGAAACGACCGCTATTTTTAACTACGTAGAAGAGAGATCTCAGGGTATAGAAGCTGTGGAGCCTAAAATTGACTATCCAATTCATAAAAGGATGGTAAGTTATTTTGTTAAACTATTCGATAATGAACGGCAAATGGGTTCTTCTACGAAAAAACTGTTAAAAATTGCAGCGACTTTAAGCAGTTTTGATGTTAATATGTCTCATATAGCTCATCAATTGATTGATTTTGCAAAGAAAATGGCTCTTCTAAGTGAATCCAATTTAGCTGTTGTTGAACAAACAAACGCAGGAATGAGCGAGGTGAATTCAACGGTAGAAAAAACCTCCGCAACATTATCTCAACTGTCTGATGCCTCGGAGGATTTGGTTCAAAATAATCAAGTTAGTTTAGACCAATTACGAGAGGTTAATGAATTAAAGAACAATGTTATGCTCGATGCCAATATCATGGGAGAAAAAATAGCTCAATTGGTGGAAATGGCTAATAGAGTTAATGATATAGTTAAGGGTGTTGGGGAGATAGCAGAGCAGACGAATCTACTTGCTCTGAATGCATCTATTGAGGCAGCGAGGGCAGGGGAGAATGGTCGCGGCTTTTCGGTAGTTGCCGAAGAGATCAGGAAATTAGCGGATGATACTAAGAGAAACCTCGAAAGTATGAAATCTTTTGTCGGCAATATTCAAACTGCCGCAAAAGAGGGAAAACAAAGTATGGATAATACTATGTCTCTAACCGAGAAGATGAGTTCCAAAATCGATACTATAACAAATACAATGGAACGAAATGTTGATATGCTGAAAACAACCATCTGTGATGTTCAACTCATTAATCACTCCATGGAAGGAATAAAAATTGCTACTAATGAGATTAATCAGGCAATGGAAGTATCAAGCCGTGATGCAGAAGAGCTGACTTTAATGACCCAAATAATTCATAGAGATGCTTTAGCCAGTGCTGAATCTGCCAAGGAAATTGCAAAAATTGATGATGAAATTTCAACCATTGTAAAAGAACAAATGAGTTCACTACAGGGCAGTGGCAATGCCTTGAATAATCAAGAATTCTTAGCAACCATTATAGACGCAAAAAAGGCTCATGCCAGTTGGTTAAATAATTTCAAACAAATGGTCGATGAAATGACTATATATCCGCTACAGACTGATTCCAGTAAATGTGCTTTCGGTCATTTTTATCATACAGTCCATGTTTCTTATGGCTTAATCGCCGATGAATGGAGAAAGATATCGGCTATACATGATGAATTCCACAAAATTGGGCAAATCGGTATTGATGCAGTGAAAGCAGGTCAACAAGAAAAGGCTCAGGATTCCTATCGTAATGCGGAAGAACTTTCGAGAAGCATTTTTGGACAGTTAGATAAAGTGGCCTTAGCAGTTGAAGATATGTCAACTAAGGGGATTAAGCTATTTGGAAGCAACCGAAATGGTTCTTCCTGCGAATGTGCAGAATGCTAGCACCGAAGTTTCGATGTTCAACTTTAAGTTGAATGAGCACAGTACTAACTAATTATTGTCATAAAATATAGAAGGAAGCCCGACTACTATATTGGCTTCCTTCTATATTAGGATAGCTTTTACTTTGTTTTCTTTAGAAAACAATTCAAATTCGAACATCGAACTTCGAACCTCGAACATCGATTACGCTATTCCATTAAGCCGATCATAGATGGATTTGCGTGCTCCAACAGTCAGTATAACAATGAGTTTTTCTGGTTCGAAAATCGTGTAAACAACACGGCATTCCTTAGTTCCACACCGAAAAGAAGCACGATAAGTCTCATAATACGGCCCTCGTAGTTTCTTAAAAACGCAGGGGTCTTGTTCTAAGCTTTCAAATACTGATATAATTTCTTTGAGCTCTTCTTTACGAAGGACTACTAGATCGTGAATGCCGCTCGTAGTAATTCTTACATCATATGTCCCTTTAGGGACGTTTTCAATGCCTAAAGATGTTAAAGCTTGCGCCTCCCAGCATTTGATGGCTTGACCGTTCTTATGTGCCCTATAAGCTTCTTCTGACATTCGGTCGAGTATGGTACTTAGTTTTAGTTTACGTTCTAAAAGTTTATTTTTAAGACAATCCCCGCTACACCCTTTGGCAAGTAAGTCACTTACAATTAAATCCTCGAAAAAATCTGAAAGCGGCCGAACAGATCGCTCAGCGGTGCGTACAAAGACTTTACCTTCTGAGCCAACACATAGATCTAAAGTATCCTCTTCAACAAGTCCAAAGAGCTCTCTTAATTGTATAGGCAAGACGAGTTCTCCTTCGGTACCAACCTTTACCCGATAAGTTTCCATAGATACTCCTCCTTCAACATTCATTTTTACAATAGGGTTAAGGTCGGAATTATATTCTATAATTATATAGTTTCTACAATATTCCGAATATTCCTTCTATTCTGAGTATATGCACAGAATTTTATTTTGAGATATAGATTTAGTAAAATTACCTCGGGGATTTATCGATCATTCCATTTAACATTTTAATCGAAAAAGATTATAATTAGTGTTTAAACAATGGGGATTAGATAAGGGCCACAATATGTTAGGGGGACAGACTTTGAGTAAGAAAAATTTCTACATAGTAAAGAAAGGACATAAGACTGGGATTTTTACGAATTGGTCGGAATGTGAGGCGTCGGTTAAAGGATTTAAAGGAGCTCTCTACAAAGGGTTTGAAACGAAAGCGGAAGCACTTGAGTGGTTGAATGGAGCAGAGAAACCTAGTGAATATCAGGAGTGTTGCAATGGAGATTCCCAAGCCAAAACACCAATGGATATTGATTATGAAGTTTATACTGATGGAAGTTATGTAAATGGCAAGTACTCTTATGGCTATGCCTTTGTTAAGGATGGCGAGGTCATTTATGAGAACAAAGGAGTTGGGGAAGACCTTGAAGCTGCAAGTATGAGAAATGTAGCAGGAGAAATCGCAGCTGTACGCCATGCGGTGGAAAAAGCTAAATCCCTGAATGTTCGTATCCGTATCTATCACGATTATTCGGGAATTTCTTTATGGGTTACCGGAGATTGGCAAGCAAAGAATAAGTTTACACAAGCCTATGTTGCGTTCATGAGAGCTCATCATGGACTGTACGAATTTAAAAAGGTAACCGGTCATAGCGGAGATCGGTTTAACGATTACGTAGACCGGCTGGCCAAAGAAGCCCTAGGGATAAGGACAAAAACTAAATAAAGAGCTGCATGTCTGATTCAAGAGCATCAGCTAAGTATTCTTTAGCGGTGATGATTTGGACTTCCGGCAGCAGCTCGTCTTCTTTAAAACCCATAACATCAACGGATAGTTTACACCCGTAAAATTTAACCCCTTTTTTTCTGGCTCCGTTCAGAAAGTCTGTTAAAGAGGGAGCTTTGTCGTCTTCCATCATTTCTAGGAGCATTTGTTTTCCCAATCCAACCATGTTCATTCGAGAGAGGGGCAACTCTTCTGGTCCCTTAGGTGTAACCATTCCAAACATCTTTTCGTAAATAGTTTTATCCTCTGAAGTCGATTTTTCAGGATCACGAACGAGACAAAGTCCCCAAAATGCAAAGAACATAGTCACATCGACATCTAGCTCTCGAGCAGAATTGGCAAGTATTAGCGCTGCTAAGGCTTTATCATAGTCGCCACTAAACATGAGCAAGTTCATTTTCTTGTTCAATTTTCGCACCCCTTTATGATCAGTATATAAACCCTATTATAAGTAGAAATAGGTGTTTATATAAGCTTCTTAAATGTAAGATGTTGGGTGCTTAGCGATCCTTTCTAAAAATCTAATTAAGACATCGATTTCACTAAAGTCATTGTATAATCCAAAACTAAGCCGAACTACCCCTGGCCGAGGTGCATCTCTGCGTTTTCTATAAAACTCCATTTGTTTTGGCGAAATTGATAGCAGCCTTTGAATATAGGGTTGGGTACAGAAACAACCCGTTCGTACGGCAATACCCGCTTGGTTTGATAAAATAGTAGCGACCTTTTCATGTTCAATCCCTTTAATATTAAAGGGAATAACCCCAATTCGAGGTTCACCTGGAGCTGTATGTGAATACAGAGTGATTCCTGGAATTAGTTTTAGCTTTGAATTAGCATAGTTTGTAAGCTGATTTTCATAATGATCAATTGTCTTCATGCCTAATGAACTCAAGGTTCTAATCGCTGCTACCAGCGCGACGACTCCCATGACATTGGGAGAACCGGCTTCTTCATTATGAGGAGGTTTTTCCCAGACAATCCAATCATGAGTGACAGTTTCTGCAGTTCCGCCTCCAACTAATTCAGAGACCCCTTTTTGAAACGTTTCTTGCGGGCCAATAAGAACCCCAATACCAAAAGGAGCATACATTTTATGAGCAGAAAACGTGAGATAATCGATACGTTGAAGTGGATTGTTTGGGTTCATATTGACTGAGTTATGGGGGACCAATTGTGCACCATCTACTAAAATTTTTGCCTTGTAGCGGTGGGCCAGTTCAGCAATTTTATGTATTGGGTTTACATATCCAGTGACATTTGAGGCCCCAGTAACAGTAACTAGCTTTACATTGCCCTTATGCTTGATTAAGCGACTCTCTAAATCTTCTAAACTTAATTTCCCCGAAGAATCTGTCTGAACATAATCCACTTGAAATTTGCTTCTCCAGGGGAGATCATTCGAATGGTGTTCCATCCAGGTGGATAGGATAACACTCTTCTTGTTACCATCCCATAAACGATAAGATAATTTGTTGATTGCTTCCGTAGTATTTTTTACGAATATGACAGTATCTCTAAAAGGATCAGCATTAACAAATTTAAGGACGACTGACCTGGCGTCTTCAAAAAATTTGGAAGAGACCTGAGATTTGTAACCTGTGCCACGATGGATAGAAGAATACATACTCGCAAACTGATTAATCTCTTCCATAACAGAAACAAACGGGGGAGTTGAAGCAGCGTTATCAAAATTAATGGCTGTGGTATATCGTCCGTTTGGGAGAGGAATTTTTGTATCAGCGCCAACAACTAAATGTCTGTAACTCGATTTGGCTAATTTAAAGCTTAAATTCATCTAATCACCTCTAGCTTGTCGATATTATGCGGCTTATTACTCTGATAGCATGATATTTATATGTAGATAAAAAGGTGACAGAAATACTTAAGCTACATGATATTCCTGTTACTGAAACATAATAATCATGTTGATTAAATTATGATGTTGGAGGAATAGACATGAAAAAGACAGGCGAGATACAAAAGCATACAAAGGGGTACACTAGTGCGAAGTATGATTCTAGAAGTGCTGAATTTAAACAGGAACAAAAAAAGGCAAAAGATGAATTAGTGAATGACAAGTCTTAACTTCTTTGGCTCTGGCAGGTGAAATAGGGCAGTTAACAAACTATGGAGTTTGTTAACTGCCCTATGATGTCGTATGTCGTAATTTAGTTTCAGGCCTAGATTCGATCTTTGGGTTTATTGGTAGGATTTGTTGGGAACTTTTTCTTATCATCGTCTGAGTTTTGGCGATGATCATCAAGATTGGCAGCATGAGTTCTCGATTTGTCAGTTTTCTTATTGCTCATTTGAGTTTGCGCTCCTTTCGTTAGGCTATGAGGAATAAGTTAGGGACTGAAACGAGTCACTATAATAGTTCCCAGAATTATTTAATCTAATGCTTAATCTATATAGTAGAAAAGGATAACTTGACTAATTATTTCCTATATGATTACTTAATGATAAGGAGTTAGAATATTAGAATAATGCCAGGGCTAACCTAGAAGAGCAAAGGAAGGAGATTACTAAAATGCCGTACATTACTATCCAGGGAAACAAAACGCATTATTACCAGAAATACAATTTTCAGGATGATCTGCCTACATTACTATTTGTACATGGAGCTGGCGGATCAGGAAAAAATTGGTCTTATCAGTTAGCAGGAATACCAGGATATAATTTGATTGCCCTTGATCTACCAGGCCATGGACATTCAGAGGGATCAGTCGCTGAAAACATTACAGAGTATTGTCAATTTGTTAGGAGCTTTGCTCAAGCGTTAGAGCTAAAGCAGTTTACTATTGCTGGTCATTCTATGGGCGGGGCAATAGCATTAGAGTTAGCTTTAGGCTATCCCGAGGTAATAACGGGGATAATTATTGTCGATAGTGGAGCAAGGTTACGTGTGAACCCAACAGTCCTAGATAAGTTGTCTAGGGGGGAACATCCTTTAGAGAACATTAAATACAGTTACTCTCCAAATAGTTCCCCAGATATCATAGCAAAAGCAACTGAAGAAATGAAACGGGTTCCAACGGATATTTATCTAGCGGATTTTAAGGCTTGTAACGAATTTAATGTTATGGATCGCGTCCATACCATCATAAAACCAACTTTAATCATCTGTGGACAAAATGATCAAATGACTCCATTAAAATACTCGGAATACCTTCACAAGGAATTACCTCATTCAACTCTAGCACTGATAAGTGACGCAGGGCATATGGCAATGTTAGAACAGCCGGATCAAGTGAATAGTGCTATCAACAACTTCTTAACTCAAACCTTTTCACATTCCATAAAAACAATAAGTGCCTACGTGAATGTTGCCCTAGTTGATTATGATGATTCAGTTCGGAACCATGTGGTCGAATTAATGAAAGAATCCTTAAGGGAAAAAACAAATGAAACTATTCTTGAAACTACATGGAATGTGGAGGAAAGTAAGCGAACATTATTTAAGAATGAGGAAGGAGTATGGGAAACCCAGCCCTTTGATTCTACGCCTTCAGAGGAGATTCTGACAAGGGAGATGCTAGAAGTCATGACAGTGAGGCTATTTGTAGATATCGTAAGTATTAGCTGAGACTGGGAAATACTTGGTGGATAGAGACGAGAAGAGGTGTGAAATTGGGAGTAGAAGAGAAGGTCCTCCATAGGGTTCGAGCATTACTGAATCTGGCTAGAAATGGAGGAGACCCAGAGAGTAATGAAGCAAAATCGGCACTTCTTATGGCTCAACGTATCATGGCTGAAAATGGAATCAATGAAGTTGAATTTCAAGCCTCCTCTGAAGATACTCAACAAAAAGAGGTTCTTGATGAGTATGCCACTGAATTTGAGAAACTGTCTTGGTGGAAAAAGAGCCTGGGCAGAGTAATCGCACAGAATTTTAGGTGTTACTCTTATCTCAATAAATGCAATGGATATACTAGATTAGCATTCATGGGACTGAAACAAGATGCAGAAATTGCCATTGTTGTATTTTCATTTGCCACTGACTACATACGGTTTGGCGCAGACTTATTTATGAAGGCATATCGCAAGGAATACATATCAAAAAATGGGCATCGCCCAAGTATTTCTCAACAAAGAGGGGTTAGAAACAATTATGTAGAGGGGTGGATATCTGGGTTAGAGGCTCAATATGCTGAGCAAGTAAGCAAAGAGGGATGGGGACTTGTTCTCGCTAAGGATGCTTTAGTTACTCAGTCTTATAAAGAGTTGAACTTGGGTCGTGGAAAGTCATCTCAGTATACTAGAAAAGAGAGTCTAGCGGGACAAGTAGCCTACACTAAAGGATATAGTGATGGCAAGGGCTTCAGTTCAGGGACTCATGGCAGGTTAAAGTAGTTTCCTAGTAAACTTGCCATTTTGATGAACACAACTTATGATAGTAAAAGAATTATAACTTGATGCAGGGTAAAGAAAAGTCTTTCCCGTTCGAATTAAGAAAGGTTGATCCAGAATGGCAAAAATAGAGCTGATCGCAACTGCCGCCTTTGGTTTAGAATCTATCGTTGCTCGCGAACTAAAACAACTTGGTTATGATCAATTAGTAGTTGAAAATGGGAAAGTTACGTTTACAACGGATGAATTGGGTATTTGTCGATCAAACATCTGGTTACGAAGTTCTGATCGTGTCTTACTAAAAATGGGTTCATTTGAAGCTAGAACATTTGAAGAACTATTCCAGCAAACGAAATCCCTCCCTTGGGAAAATTGGTTACCAGAGGATGCAAACTTCCCGGTTCAAGGCAAATCAATAAAATCTCAGCTATTTAGTGTTTCAGATTGTCAAGCGATTGTAAAGAAGGCGATTGTGGAACGTCTCAAGGAAACCTACGGTCGAAGCTGGTTCGAAGAGACCGGACCCCGTTACCAGATCGAAGTAGCCCTTCTCAATGATAAGGTGACATTAACCATAGACACTTCTGGATTGGGTCTACATAAACGTGGATACAGACAACTGGCAGGTCAAGCACCACTAAAAGAAACCTTAGCCGCAGCTATGATTCAGCTAAGTTTTTGGAAGAAAGATCGAGCCCTAATCGATCCTTTTTGCGGCACAGGGACTATTCCCATTGAAGCAGCCTGGATAGCACAAAATCGGGCTCCAGGCCTTAAAAGAAGCTTCGCATCCGAGAAGTGGGTTAATATCCCTAAAGAACTTTGGCAAGAAGCTTATCAAGAGGGGTTAGATCTATGGCAGCCTAATACTCCTCTGCAGGTCTTCGGTTCTGATATTGACCCTAACGCTCTAGCCTTAGCACGTACCCATGCTATCGAGGCAGGCGTCGAAGGTGTCGTACACTTTCAGAAACTACCTGTTGCAGAAGTGAGGTCTCGGTTCAAATATGGACACATGATAGCTAATCCACCCTATGGTGAACGACTTGGAGATGTAAAAGCTGTGGAAGGACTCTATCTTGAACTTGGTAAAACCTTTGATCGTTTAGAAAACTGGTCACTTCATATGCTGACAACTCATCAGTCTCCCGAAAAGTTGATTGGACGACGCTGGGATAAGAGCCGTAAGCTGTATAATGGACGATTAGAATGTCACTATTATCAGTTTTTTGGTCAACGACCGCCTAGAGAACCAAAATTGCTCTAGGAACCGAAACGTGTGATATTGCATTAAAAGAGAATTAAACAAAGAGATAACAGGGTCTGTCGTATTAATCAAAATTAATTCGAAAGACCCTGTCTAGCTTCTTAAGTTAATGAAGTTATAAATAGCCTTAGTGGACTATAACAGGTGGTTCACCTTTTAGTGACTTTATATCTTCCATTGCCCGCTGAACTTCTTCATCAAGCCCTTCGATAGCAATCGTAACTGAGCCTTCGGAACCGTCCACTCCGCCGGCAGCAATACAACGGGCTTCTACATCATAGAGAGTTTCAAGGGCGGTCAATTCGGTGACAACAGTTGCCCCTAACATGGGAATAAGGCCTACCTTATGTCCAATGGCTTCATCAACAGCTGATTTTGTCATAAATTCAATTGCAACTCGAACATCAGGAATCATTTTTTCCAGCCCAATAGGTACAATCAATTCTACCCCTCTGGCATAGAGGATGCCTTGAGCCGCCCCAATCGTCCCTCCCATGGAATTAGAAACCATGACAGCTGCTAAGCCAGTGTGGTCAACTGCGTTACCACCTTTGATAAAAATGTCTCCCCTTTGTAACTTAGGTAAGTATTCTTGCCAAGAAACATCTAAAGCTTGCCCTTTACAGATAACGTAGGGAGGCGTCTTTTTAGAGGATTGGCTGACTCCTAACTCGCCCTTAGTGACAATACCCATGGTATAGCCAGATTTATCCTCAATCTGAAGACTAAGTAACTCTTCCGCAACAAAGGCATTGGAGGTGCCCCCGGCTACAATAATAGTATGTTTTTTTTGGGCATTTTGTACACTGGGCATTGCCTTTACCCCTCTTGCTATAAGTCGCTTTGATTCACTAGAAGTTAACGTTATTAGCGCTTTCATTAAGCTCCTCCTTCATTAATTTTCAATGTTTCATTTTTCCATCTTGACATATTACCTCTAGGCTTGTTTATTGTCTAAAAAGTCAATACATATGTTATACCAAAAGTATAGAATAATAAAGCTTCCTGGAGGAACTTAAGAACTAAAGGGGCCTAACCACAGATCATTGGCAGAAAATAAAATAGTTGTGAAATCACTCAAATTGTAACAAAATGGAAATAGTCTCATAGAATGGATTAGAAAACACCATATATTACTTGAAATGGAGGAAACTGACATGAAATTTGGTGGAGTTGTTGATGGAGCATGTGGACCTAACTGGTTGTCGGGTATTGCTGTTGTAGTTGTTATCATTCTTCTGCTCATTGCGATGGGTATTGTATTCTAGTAATATTATTAGCTTAAATTTTGTTGGTTATTTGAAAGGAGGAACTTTCATGTACGGATATGGAGCTTGTGGTACCGGAAATTATGTCGGTGCTGGAATTATTGCAATTGCAATTCTTATTCTTATCGCACTAGGAGTAATATTCTAATTCAAAAGGTGATTAAAAATAAGGAGCATTTCTGTAAGGTAATCCTTCGGAGATGCTCTTTATACTTTCTTTATATTTACTAAACTTTCTTTATATATTTCTTTATATTTTCGATAAATTTCGAATAAATATACAATTATTCTTTGCTGTTTTGTAGAAAAATGCAAGATAGATAGTCATCAATTTCTGCGATAGTATAATGAGAAATGATAATTTTACAAGCCCTTCAAACTCCCTTAAACTAAAATGTGCATAGATAACAAGAAGAGGAGGTTAGGATTGTGATTCTTAGTATTATTGCTTATCTCTCTATAGTTCTTTTCGTAGGAATATCTGTTTACAAAGCGTATCAATTCGCAAACATGCCCTTTCATGGACGTATGGATCTTTATCCCGTCCCCAAAGAAAAAGGGTATGAACATGGAGGTTCATACTACGAAGAGATAGCTTGGTGGAGCAAACCCCATGAAGTCTCTCACGTGAGAGAGATTATTGAAATGCTCAAAGAAATCATCTTTATTAAAAAATTATTTGAAAACCAACGCCCTTTCTGGTGGATTTCTTACGCTTTACATTTGGGAATTTATTTACTAATGGCTTGGACAATCTTATTGGTCATTGGAGCGATGTTTGAACTTAATGGGATTATAGTTGCAGCGAACAGTTCGAGTATATGGGGGCTGTTGCTTTTTTACGTGTCCCTAGTAACGGGATATTTGGGACTAGCTTTTGGTGCTTTAGGTTCAGGATTACTATTCCTACGCCGACTGTTTGACAATACCCTAAAAAAATACACAACTCCTCAGGAGTACTTTAATCTTTTACTGATTTTTGCAGCACTTATGACTGGAATTTTAACATGGAGTAGGGATTTGTCCTTTGGGTTTGCAAGAGAAGTGACTGGGAATCTTGTTACTTTTACGCCTTTTGCGGCAGATGGTTTATTAACGTTACATGTTATCCTAGTGGGTATTATGTTAATTTATATCCCTATCAGCAAAATGAGTCACTATGTTGGAAAGTATTTTACCTTCCATAAGGTTTTGTGGGATAACAATCCTAATCTTAAGGGGAGCGATATCGAACAGCAAGTCATAAAGGCTTCATCGTTCCGTCCGACCACATCTTGGTCTGCCCCTCATATTAAACCACCCGCTGCACCAGAGAAGTAGTTTTTGATTCCTTGAATTGTAACTTTATGGAAAAAAGGAGACAAAACATGATAAATCAAAGAGATTTGCGTCCGAAGGATATGGGCCGATCAGATGATCAACTCATTAAACTGGATAATCTTATGCCTCTATTAGCACCATTCGATAAACCGGGAATGGAACCCCCTTTGACGGATCCAAAACCTGCATGGAAAGAGAAATACTGTACATCGTTAGATGGCTATGTGGGAATAGATACTTTGACTCGTCCGAAATCTAAAGAGGATGAAGACGAATTTGTTCGCAAGTTCCTCAGTGGCTTAGAAAAAATATTTTCTGATGCCAATAACGGAGTTCTGCAACCTCTTTTATTGTCCTTTGAATACTGTGCTAAATGTAATACCTGTTCTGATGCCTGTCATATCTACACTGCAACAGGAGACAATGAATTATATCGCCCAATATATCGATCAGAGGTTTTACGCAAAATTCTTAAGAAGTATTTTACGACGAGTGGGAAACTTCTTGGTGGTTTCGTCGGAGCAGATATCGATGTCAATTGGGAAACGATTGCTCGGTTGGGGGAATTAGCCTATCGCTGTAATCTCTGCCGACGCTGTGCCCAAACCTGTCCTTTAGGGTTAGATAATGCCATCCTCACAAAAGAAATTCGCAAGATCTTTAGTCAAGAAATGGGAATTGCACCGACTCCTCTTCATACGAAAGGGACAATGCTGCAAATAAAAACTGGCTCGTCAACTGGATTAAGCAAACCCGCTTTTTTAGACACCCTCGAGTTTTTAGAAGAAGATACCGAGGAAAAATTTGGCATTAAGCTGAAGTTTCCAGTAGATAAAAAAGGTGCCGATATCTTAGTGTTGCATAATGCGGGAGAGTTTATGGCTTGGCCGGAGAATCCTGTTGCTTTTGCCATTCTCTTTGATGCAGCCGGCTTGAACTGGACCCTGAGTAGTGAGATTATGGGATATGATAGTGTAAACTACGGTTTGTGGTATGATGATACACAAGCTAAAAAGATCGCTATGATGCAAATGAAAGTTGCTAAGGATTTTGGAGTAAATAGGGTAGTGGTAGCAGAGTGTGGACATGCTCATAAAGCTTCTATGATATCAAGTGATCGTATGGCTTCGGATAGAATTCCTGTAGAGAGTTGTTTCCCGCTGCTTTGGGATATGGTTAAGAGTAAACGTTTAATACTTGACCCTAGTAAGAACAATTTTCCAGTGACTCTTCATGATCCTTGTAATGTAGTACGACAAATGGGAATTGTTGAGCCTCAACGAAGTATTCTAAAAGCTATAGCTCCTCAGTTTAGAGAAATGACACCTCATGGTGTTGATAACTATTGTTGTGGCGGAGGAAGTGGCTTTGCCATCATGAATTCTGCCAACTTCCCTGAGTTTAGAACTCAAGTTGCCTCCCGAATGAAATTCAACCAAATTCTTGGAGCCTTTAAGGGGACTATGGAAAACACCTCTCTGCCTAAGTATATTTGCGCACCATGTTCTAACTGCAAAGGTGCTATGCGCGGTATATTAGAACATTATGATGCAACCGAGAAGTTCAATCTTCAGTATGGTGGTATAGTTGAACTTATGGTAAATGCTCTTGTAAGTATGAAGAAACCATTCCTGGAGTTTTTAGAATAGTATATGTTAGTGCTATAAATTTTGAGTTTCGATTTTAATGGACCATTTCAGAACATCTGAAATGGTCCATTCTTCCAGGATTTATCTGTGTTCCAAGAACTTCGTTAAGGGGAGAGTAAAGCGGCTTAATGTTTTAGCGACTGCCCATTTATTTAGGTGCTAAAGCTATCACCTAATCGATCTGGATTAGCCTATGCACAGCCCTTTGCCACCGCTATTACGTGCTTATTCATGGGGCTACGACACTAGAAAACAAGGGCTTAGGGTTAGTCAAAGGGATCACATATGAAACCGTTCATAATGGCCTGCAAGCAGGAAAATAACGGTTTATTCTTGATTTCCGAGAATCTGACGAAATTTGAAGCAAGTCAGTCACCCATAGAGAGGAATCTAGTCCATAATTAGTTTTCGATATAGTACAATCTGTATTATATATTGTACGAAAGGAACACAAAATGTTAAATTAAGTACATGGACTAGTGTTAATTTACACAAGTGAAAAGTTTCCCAGTGTCCAATGTTTGTTTGTTCTCTTTAATAGTTTAAGGAGGTGTAATTTGTGTTTATTGTATCAATCGACGAAGATCTGTGCTCAGGTTGTGACTCTTGTACAGAAGGATGCCCGGCTCACCTGCTTGGCTTTAGTGAGGACAAGGCTCATGTAACTGGTGATGAATCAGAATGCATGGGCTGTGAAAGTTGTACATCAGTTTGTCCAACTGGTGCTATCACTATTACTGAAATGTAATAAACCCCATAAACTAGAAGACGGAGGGTGTGCCATGACAGAAAAGAAAACGCCACTACTGGACGAACTGGAAACAGGTAAATGGCCCAGTTTTGTGACGGAAATTAAGCGCGCTGCAGTGAAGAGTGAAGCTGCAGGCGAATTGCTCCAAGTCTTGGAAAAGTCCTATGTTCAACGCAGAGGTCACTGGAAACACGGTGGAATTGTTGGAGTTAGAGGTTACGGCGGTGGAGTAATCGGCCGTTATGTGGATGAGCCTCAAAATTTCCCTAATATTGCAGAGTTCCATACAGTTCGCTTACTTCAACCTTCTGGCTGGTTCTACAATACTAAAGCATTACGTACTGTCTGTGATATTTGGGAAAAGTACGGTAGTGGTTTAACTAACATGCATGGTTCCACAGGAGATATTATTCTTCTCGGATGTAAAACTGAGCATATTCAACCAATTTTCGACGAGTTTAGTGAAGCTGGGTTTGACCTCGGTGGTTCAGGTTCTTGCTTAAGAACTCCTAACTGTTGCGTTGGACCAGGACGTTGCGAACATGCTTGCTATGATACTCTTGAAGCATGTTATAATGTTACGAACGAATTCATGGATGAGCTTCATCGTCCTATGTGGCCATATAAGAGCAAAATTAAGTTCTCCGGTTGTGCAAATGACTGTACTTCTTCTATTGCTCGTTCTGACTGCTCTGTAATTGGTACTTGGCGCGATACTTTAAGAATTGACCAAGATGCTGTAAAAGAGTATGTTGCAAATAAATTTGATGTTCAAGGAATTGTTTGTGACAAGTGCCCAACAAAATGCCTCACCTTCAATGCAGAGACTCAAGAACTCAGCGTAGTCGGAGAAGACTGCACACGTTGCATGCATTGTATTAACATGATGCCTAAAGCAATTGCACCTGGAAAAGAGAAGGGTGCTACCATATTGATCGGTGGGAAATCCACAATCGTTCAGTCCGCTTTCATGTCTTGGGTTATTGTGCCATTCATGAAAATGGAATCAGAAGACGATTTTGCAGAGTTTAAAGATCTTATGCGCCGTATTTGGGAGTGGTGGGATGAGTTCGGTAAATCCCGCGAGCGGATTGGTGAAACAATTTACCGCTTAGGAATGACAAAATTCCTCAAAGGAATTGAAGTTGAGCCTGTACCGCAAATGGTCTTCCGCCCACGTGCTAACCCATATGTGTTCTGGAATCAAGATGATCTTGACAGAAGCGGAACAGCACTCGACGGATCGAAGCTCTAATTTTAAAATAATAAGTAGCTAACGAGAGGTGGATAACGATGGCAATTTTAGATCAAGGACCTCCGCATTATAAAAAGATGCTTCCTCCGATTGTACAAGAAAACTATGGGCAATGGAAATATCACGAGATTCCTAGTCCCGGTGTACTCAAACACGTTGCTGAAAGCGGTGCAGCATTATATAGTGTCCGTGTAGGTTCCCCGCGTTTAGTCAGTGTTGATTTTGTTCGTGATTTATGTGTAATAGCTGACGATTACTGTGATGGATTCCTTCGCTTTACAACCCGCAACAATGTTGAATTCTTAGTTTCTGATGAGGCTAAACTCCAACCATTACTCGACCATTTAGATTCTAAAGGCTATTGTGTTGGTGGAACAGGGGCATCCGTTAGTAATATAGTTCATACCCAAGGATGGGTTCACTGCCATACACCGGCTACTGATGCTTCAGGTGTCGTTAAAGCCGTTATGGATGACTTATATGAGTATTTCAATACCATGAAGCTCCCAGCTAAACTAAAAATGGGCTTAGCTTGTTGCTTAAATATGTGTGGAGCCGCTCACTGCAGTGACATCGCTATTGTTGGTGTTCATAGAACTCCACCTCGTATTAACCACGATATAATTCGTAAAGGGACTGAGATTCCAAGTTTGGTAGCTAGCTGCCCAACTGGAGCTATTCGTCCAGACCCGAAAAACAAGAGCGTTATCGTTAATGAAGACAAATGTATGTATTGCGGTAACTGCTACACAATGTCTCCTGCTATGGAAATCTATGATCCTAAGAACGATGGTATTGCGATTCTTATTGGTGGTAAAACCTCCAATGCTCGTACAGCACCTAGCTTCTCACGGATGGTAATTCCATTCCTTCCAAACACTGCACCTCGTTGGCCTGAGACAACAGAAGCAATTCGTAAAATTGTTGAACTCTGGATTGCTAATGCACGTCAAGGAGAGCGCGTGGGTGAGTGGGTTGAGAGGATTGGCTGGGAGAAATTCTTCTCCATGGCTGAGCTTCCTTTCTCAGATATGTTGATTGACGATTATATCTTCTCCAGAGAAACTTTCCGTACTTCAGCACAATTCAAGTTCTAAACCTAAGGAATAATGTAGAAAGTTGGTATTTTAAAATGGCAAGAGGACCAGCGGATCCCGTAGTCAAAGCGAAAGTTCTAGAATATCTTGGCAAAGTTCAAAAAGCTAAGAGTAGAGACGTAGCAGTTGCTATTGGGGCTTCAAAAAGCGATGTTGATAACGCAGTAAAAGAACTTACTGCAGAAGACCTCGTTGAGTATCTCTACATTACGACCACATTTATCTGCTTAAAAGGCAAGGTACAAACCCCAGATTAAGAATATCTGATCTTTTTATAGTACAGATATAGCTAAAACAATCATAACGTATATAGACCATCCTAAATGCTCGATGTCCCTGTTTCTGCTGATTCATATCCGCATTATTGGGACGGGTTTTAGGATGGTCAATTTTATCCGATGACTACCAGCCGTAAGACTCCCATCATCTATAAGTACGAAAGTATCCAGTGACGAAACTCGGGTGAGGGTTTCGCCTAAGCCGCCTGCTCCAAAGAAAAACGGCGCAGGTTGCTTTCGCCGAACCGCAAACTACACAGAACAGCAAACTCCATCTGAAGCTAAGAATCACTTGATCGCTCCTGACCAAATTCTCCAAGAAAGGTGTGGGTATTATGCTAACACTACCTCAAAATGAACAAATTGCCAAAAATGTCCCTCGCTTAGTAATTGGAGCACCTCAGGGGCGAAGTGGAAAAACAACGTTTACCTTGGGACTACTTAGGGCTTTTGCACGGCATGGGATGTCAGTACAACCCTTTAAAAAGGGACCAGATTATATCGATGCCAGTTGGCATACTGCTGCCGCAGGGCATACTTGTCGCAATTTAGACTCCTTTTTCATGAAGAAAAGAGAAATATGTCGTTCGATATTCGATCAATCCATTGATAAAAACATGACTATTATAGAAGGCGCAATGGGACTTTACGATGGCTTAGACTTACAAGGAAGCAGCTCTACTGCTGAAATAGCCAAAGTAACTCAATCCCCAGTGCTATTAGTAATCGATGCAACCCGCATGACTCGTAGTATTGCTGCGATGGTTATGGGTTACCAACATTTTGACCCAGATGTTCAAATCGTTGGTGTCATTCTTAATAAGGTGGCACGGGCTCGTCATGAAAAGATGGCTCGTGAGGCTATAGAAGAGTTCTGCAAAATTCCTGTTGTTGGAGCAATTCCGAAAGATGTTAACTTATGCATCCCTGACCGTCACCTAGGACTTGTTACAAATGGTGAAATGCATGAAACGGACAAGTTACTAGATTATTTTGCGGATGTTATCAGTGAACATGTCGACTTAAACACAATTATCACCTTAGCTCAAAGTGCGCCTGAACTTCCAAGATATTCAGAATCTATGGTATCTAACCTAGGAGAATACTCCCTACGAAACAATGGGTTAAAGCCTAAAATTGGAATTATTCAGGATGCCTCATTTAGTTTTTATTATCCAGAAAATATCGAAGCACTAGAAGCTTTAGGAGCGGAATTAGCTCCCATTAGTGCTCTTTATGATATACAACTTCCCCATGATCTTGACGCTCTTTACATTGGTGGAGGTTTTCCTGAGGTCTTTGCTGCTCAGCTTGAAGAAAACCTATTGCTGCGCAGAGATATAAGATTAGCAGGTGAAAAAGGATTGCCGATTTATGCAGAGTGTGGTGGGCTTATGTATCTAGGTCGCAGCATAAGGACTTCTTCTCAAAACTACGAAATGGTTGGATTGCTTCCACTGGATACTCAGATGGAAAGCAAACCACAAGGTCATGGATATACGATTATGGAAGCGAATCCTGGTCAACTCTGGTTTGCAGAAAAGACTGAGATTAGGGGGCATGAATTTCATAATTCCCGAGTTGTTAACTTAGCACCTGATGTCAAGTTTGGCCTAAAGGTTAAACGAGGGCACGGGATGGACGGTCAACATGATGGAATCTGTTATAAGAATACCTTTGCTTCCTATAACCACATTCATGCTCTGGGCTGTCCTGAATGGGCTGAAAGCATGATAAAATTAGCGTTAGATTACAACCCTTCAAAGTGGGTACAAATCAAAAAAGTGTCAGGCTAATATGTATTGTATAACAGTCAACTAATGAGTGTTATGTATTAAAAATGATTATACTGAATGATAGTAAGAAACTTTTCGGAGGAGGAGCTTCTAACTATCATTCTTAATTTTTTGGTATACTTATACAACCTTTTTTGTAAAAAGATGAGTAACCATCTGGCTAATAAATCCTTTGGATGATATTATAGTAATAACATGTTCTAATCTTAAATATTTGCTTTTTAAATCAAACCATAGGAGAATAGTTATATCTGGTCATTGCATTATTTTATGATCAAAGTCTTATTATCCTTTGAAGCACTATGAATAGGAGAGCTATTATATATAGGATCTAGGAAGGGGATACATCATCATGGAACAACACCTTCTTGTCTTCAAAGAGGTGGCAGAAACTAGAAACATTACATTAGCAGCTAAAAAGCTTCACATGAGCCAACCCAGTATAAGTTTGCAGATTCAAAACTTAGAAAATCAGTATGGTGCACGTTTTTTTGACCGCACCAACAAAGGTGTCACTCTAACTAAAGAGGGTAAAATTTTCTACGCTCATGTGCGCAGTGTATTGGATATTCTGTCGAACGCCAAAGAGCAGATAAGTGCTTTAGCGAAGGATCAGAGAGGGCTTATTTATCTAGGTGCAACTCTTACAATTGGAGAATATATTCTTCCCAATATCCTAGCGTTCTTGTTTAAGACTCATCCGGACGTGGATTTTAAAGTGAAAATTGCTAACACAGAGTCAATTTCTCAAGATGTACTTGAGAAAAAGCTGCACATTGGATTGATTGAAGGACCAGTGCCTCAGCATAAAGACCTAAACGTCGAGAATTTCTGGGAAGATGAATTGGTTGTTGTCATTTCAAATTTCCATCCTTGGGCCTCAAGAAAAAGCATCACCCTTGCTGAACTTCCCAATGAGCGCCTTGTGACTCGAGAAGATGGTTCAGGAACTCGTAAGGTTATGGAGATGGCACTACAAGAGAGAGGTCTCGATCCAGATCAATTAAATGTTTCAATGGAATTAGGTAGTACTCAGGCCATTAAACAGCTGGTCTCGGCGGGGCTTGGGATTACCATCATATCTTCATTAACTGTCAGTCGAGAAGGGGATCAAAAACTATTTAAAACTCTAAAAATTCAAGATGCGCCTATTTATCGACCACTTAGTATCCTTACCAATGCTCGGACCACACAAACTAAGGATGAACGTATATTAATTAACCTACTCCATGATCATAGGTTACTTTCGGATGTTCTAAGCAGGGATTATAACGAAATTTTAGATCTCGAATAAGATCGCACTCACAAGTTAGTGAAGTACTAGGAAGGACCAGGACAAGTTTATGGAAAAGGATTGCCGAATTGGACTCGTTCAGATGGAATCTAGGGTAGGGGACACTGAATATAATTTCAAGAACATTGCTAGTTTGGCTATGCTAGCAAAGAAGCAGGATATCTCCATATTATGCTTTCCGGAATGTGTATTGGATGGTTATTCACCCCAGGATGCGGCAGAAATCGGGAATACCATCGATAGTCTCTGGATTAATCGCTTAAAAGAGTGCTCTGAAGACCTGGGAATGACTCTTTTGGTCGGTATGGTGGAAAAAAGACCAGATTCTAACAAGCCCTTTATATCACAAGTTATTTTATCTCCAAGTGAAGATCCTAAAGTTTATCGCAAAGTTCATTTGGGTCGAAGTGAACTGGATTATTTTACACCAGGAGATAGCTTTCCGGTTTTCTCTGCCCATGGTGCGACATTCGCCGTGGGAATCTGTTGGGACTGGCATTTTCCAGAAACGGCTGCTATCTATTCCCTCAAAGGTGCCGAGATTCTATTTGCTCCCCACGCTTCTCCTATGGTAGCTGGAGATCGAAAACAAATCTGGTTGCGTTATTTAGGCGCTCGTGCCTATGATAATTCTGTCTACCTTGGCGCTTGTAATTTAATGGGAAGTAATGGAAGATCTAAAGAATTCAGCGGGGGAGCTTTAGTCATAGGCCCAAAGGGAGACCTGTTTGATCAGTCACAAATGAGTAAAGAAGGAATACTAGCAGCAACTCTTTCCGCAGATCGAATTAACCATATAAGACGCCCTGAACGCTCATCTATGCGAGATAGCTTCTTTTTAGCGGATCGACGCAAGGAACTTTATCATGAACTAATTGAACTGGATGTTATGACTAAATAAGAATATATAAAAACCCTTCCCATTATTAAGCTGGGAAGGGTTTTTGGCTTCTTTATACTAGTCAGAAAGTATAAACTTGCGTTATATACTTTGCTAGTAAAGTGCAACAACTAGGGAGTTCTCTTTATATTACCAGTTGTTGCGTGAACGAGGCTGGTAGCAGTCTCTGCAATAAACTGGACGTTCACCTGATGGTTGGAAAGGTACAGTGGTTTCTTTTCCACAGGTAGCACAAATAGCTGGGAACATTTCACGTGGCTGGCGAGAAAAACCGCCGCCATTATCTCTATTCTGCGCTTTTCGAGCAGCACGACATTCTGGGCAACGTCCAGGCTCATTCGTGAACCCTTTTTCCGCATAGAATTCTTGTTCTGAAGCTGTAAATTCGAAATCACGACCGCACTCTTTGCATACTAGAATTTTGTCACTAAACATTAAAAAACCTCCGCCTATTTATTACCCGCGACATGGGAAGTTCAGCATCTTCCCAGAGCCTTAGGCAATCGAGAAGCTTTATGGAAATCCTCAAGTACTTCGAGCATCTTCATTATAACGAAGTACAAAATATTAGTCAATGCTTCCCACCTTAATTTTGTCCTACATATTACCAAATTAGGATGATAGAAGGTGATAAATCTGGGGATTTGTGGGCATTATTAGGTTATAATTTGCACTATTTTGACATGCTAAAATTTTATAAATAATGCTCAGCGTCATAATTGGTGTCTTCTTGAATAACAATAAACCTATAGCCATCAAATTCAAAAGACAGGGGATGACCGCTTTGGAGAACGGTGTTATTGAGATACTCCCGGAACGAATTCTTGGCATGCAGAGACTTGAGGCCTTATTCAAGGAAAAAGGCTATTTGATATGTCAGTCGAGTGGAGAAAAGATCTATGACTTTGAAGAGATAGTAGCGGTCTTTTTACCACTTAGTTCATCGACTGATCAGGTTATGACTGTACGTAATGATATGGCAACAGAATTTATGCATAAATGTCTTTTAAGCATTCCTTAATTGAATAGTAAGTAATTAAAGAGGTATTAGTTCAAGTATGTTTAGTCATAAGAAGTGTGCTTATTTATAAGAAGGTTGGGCTGTTTATTAGCTCAACCTTCAAACATTTTAAAAAAACTAACTCAAGAATCATTCATTTACACAATGCAAAAGGCTTATACTTGTTTAAACTTTTAAAGTTAGGACTAAAGACTAGGACTATGTGGTCTTCAATTACGACTATTGCCTCATGGCTTCATAAACGCTGTCAGCCTATAATAAAATTAAGAAAAACTACTATGGTAGATAATAAAGGAGGATAATGAGATGAAAGCAAAAATAATGGGGCTTCTCAGAGATGAAGAGGGCCAGGGAATGGTTGAGTATGGACTTATTATTGGGCTGATTTCAGTTGTTGCTATAACAGCAATTGTTGCAATTGGTCCAAAAGTTGCGGATTATTTTAACGATGCTAATACTGATATGCCAGCAGTCGATTAATATTTCGCAATTATATTAATGATTTATAAATCTGTGTTGTAAACCGTACCGTTTCATTTATAAATTTGCTGACCAACATAACTCCAGAACCCTACTGTTTCAGTAGGGTTCTTTATTCAAAGAAAGGGGATAGGATATGGGAGTGAATGAGCTTACTCTAGGATTAACTTTAGGAATAGCTGCTTTTACCGATTGGAGAGAGCACAAGATTTATAACAAATTGTTACTTCCTGCCTTCACAATTGCACTTTTACTTAATACCTTACAAGATGGGGTATCAGGATTGACTAGTAGTCTATTAGGTGCAGTTATGGGTTTTGCCTTACTCCTTATCCCGTATCTTATGGGGGGGATGGGCGCAGGGGATGTAAAGTTGCTTGCAGTCATCGGAGCTTTTGGTGGTATAATGTTTGTTCTTACTAGTTTTCTTTACGGAGCCGTCATAGGCGGAGTCATTTCGCTCTATTTACTTGTTCGACGTCAAACTCTGGGAAATACACTTAAGTATTTCTTGCTCTTTTTTTTAATACTCAGAAAACCTCAACAGTTTTCTAATGCTATAAACAACACTAACAAAGAAAAATTTCCCTATGGTATAGCAATTGTTATAGGGACATTCATAGCTTTTTTCTTACCTTTAGGAGGATGGTCGCTATGATAAGGAAGCTGTATAAAGGAGAGAGAGGTCAAGCGATGGTGGAAATGGCCCTTGTCTTGCCCCTTTTATTTCTGTTACTTTTTGGAGTGATTGAGATGGGGCGCATCGGTTACTCCTATATCACTGTAAGTAATGCCGCAAGGGCGGGGGTTCGAGTCGCAACTGTCGGAGCAACTGACTCCGAGATTACTAGTTCTGTTATAGGTGCTGCACCCTCACTCAACTCAGCGAGTCTGTCGATTAGCATCACACCGATTGAATCTCTACGGTTATCTGGTCAAGGGGTAACTGTCCAAGTCAGTTATCCTGTACAACTTGTTATTCCGATCATCAGCAATGTATTACCTAATCCAGTTGTCGTAAGTGCCGCTACAGTTATGCGCATTGAATAGAAAGATACCATCCATTTCAAATAAGACGGAGGAGTGGTTATGGTTCAGATAAAATCTCCATTGGCTGAACGATGGAAACTACGGTTAAAAGAATGCAAACAACTATATTCCAAGAGCATGGCAGATCAATATGTACATTCTCACGACCGTGGGAGTGTCATCATATTAGTGGCCCTAGCTTTAACCGCCCTACTTGGCTTTTGCGCTATCGTAACAGATGTCGGTTTGATATACGCCCATAAAGCACATCTTCAAAACTCAGTAGATGCAGCAGCGCTTGCTGGTGCCCAGGAGCTTCCGAGCAATCCGAGCCTTGCGGAACAAACAGCCAGGTCTTATGCGACCCAAAACGGGACGCCAGATGTAAATGTTACCTTTGATGCTGATAATGCAAAAATTGTAGTTCAAGCAACTAAACAAGTTCCTACTTACTTTGCCCGAATTTGGGGGATAACCGAAGAACAGATTTCAGTTTCGGCTGCGGCCATGATGGTTCCTCCAATAACACTATCAGGTTCAGTACCTCTTAGTATCCAAGAACAGAACCTGGTTTATGGACAAAAATATGTTCTTAAATCAGGAGGAGGGTCCGGAACTTCCGAGTGGTACCTTGACGATGACAAAAATAATAGTGTAATAAAATACGGAGAAGTTTCGGGAACCTCCGGGTGGTACGGTGCCTTGGAACTAACTGGTACTGGGGCCAGCTCCTATGAAACGGATTTAGCAAATGGGTATCAGGGAGAGCTACATGTAGGGCAGATTCTCGAGGTCAAACACGGAAATATGAGCGGGCCGACAGCAGAAGGGATCAACACTCGCTTAAATCGTGACACTCGCGTGCCTAAGAATACTATCGATGATTATGATAGGAGTGCTCCTCAAATCGTGTATATTCCTATTGTCAGAATTATTTCGGAAAGCGGCAATTCCATTCATGAAGTGCAAATCGTTGGATTTGCAGCTTTCTTTCTTGAAGGGGTTGCCGGAAACGGCAACAACTCCGTCGTAACTGGTTGGTTCATAGAGACCCTTGTCCCTAACGGACAGACATCGGGCAACCTAGCAGATCTATTAAGAACGGAACAGGATATGGAGAATGGGGTAGCAAGTAACAATTTCGGTTTATACACACCAAAACTCATCGCAAATTAAACCTTCTTTTAGTACATTTCAAGGTTTCATTATCTTAATATTAAGCTTATTACATTTTTGATCAAGTTACTCATTTGAGGGGGGATTACGTTGCAACGTAAAGGTTTTTTTCTTCTGGCGCTGATTTGTGGTCTTATCGCTTCTGGATCAATGTATATCTATCTGAACCAAGCGACACGAAAGCAACCCTCCGCACTTAAACCGTTAGTTATTGTTAAAAAGGCTATTTCCGCTCGTACGATCATTGAGTCTAGTCAGCTGGAAGTTAAAGACGTTCCTATGGAAGCTTATCCCCAAGGAGGGTTTACCTCGATAAAAGATGTTCAGGGGTCTGTAGCTTTGCTGAATTTATCCGCAGGTGACTTAATCGTCGAGGCTATGCTTGAACGTAAAACGTTACAAAACCCTGGGGGTGAGATTTCTGCAGGAGGTACAACTGCCCTCACGGTTCCGAATGGGAAAAGGGCTGTAGCGATTCCGATAGGTCTGGTCAGTGGGGTGGGTTATACAATAGAACCTGGAGATTATGTCGATGTTCTAGTTACATTAGACATTAAACATTCTGCAGATTCACAGGATGTAACCGTGACGACACTCGCTGCTCAGGATGTCTTAGTTTTAAGCGTGGGGAAAAGTCTCGTCGATGAGAAAGCTAAAGTTGAATCAAAATCCTACACATTAGCCCTCAGTGTCCCACAAGCAATGGCGGTTACCCTAGGCAGTGAAAAAGGAAGTCTTCGTTTATTATTGCGTAATCCGGCTAATAAGGAAATTCGTCAAGATCCCCCGTTCACTGGCGATATATTTCTTGATGCAAACTATTTTAACAACTATAAGTAAGGAGGAGCGACTATGAAGCGCATTAATGTGTTAATTGTGGATGATATTAGTGACACTCGAGATAGTATCAGGCGGCTTCTCCAGTTCGAGGATGATATTGACGTTGTGGGTGAAGTTGGATCTGGTTCCGAAGCCATCTTATTTTCAGAACGAAATCGACCGGATATCATTTTAATGGATATTAATATGCCTGAAATGGATGGTATAAGGACCACCGAACTCATTGCCCAACGTGCTCCAGAATGTTCCGTGATTATCATGTCAGTTCAAGGAGAGCAAGCATATCTACGTCGAGCCATGATGGCTGGAGCTCGAGAATACATTGTCAAACCCTTTACAGGGGATGAACTGGCAAGTGTTATCGCTAAAGTCTATGAAATGGATCAACGCAAAAGAGATGTCTTTGTAAATCTAACTAAGGTTGCTTGTGAAACAAATACCAGAAATGCAGAAATCATCACTTTCTTCAGTACCAAAGGTGGGGTCGGAAACACGACAATAGCAACAAATTTAGCGGTGCAATTAGCGAGTACAGGCAAATGGAGGGTTCTGTTAATTGATTTTAATCTTCAATTCGGTGATGTAGCAGTCTTTTTAAACCTTATTCCTAAACGATCCATTGCCGATCTAGCCCAATCCGGAACTATTAAGTACTCTGAAATTCAGCCCTACTTCCTGACCCATTCTTCTGGGCTTCAGGTTTTGGCTGCCCCTACCCGCCCGGAATATGCTGAACTGGTCACTGCAGAGCATGTCGAACAACTATTCAATGAGGTAAGAGATAAGTTTGATTATATAATCTGCGACAACGCCAGCCGATTCGATGACATTAGCCTGGTTAGCCTTGATGCTGCAACTCAGATTTGGTTAGTTTTAGCAATGGATGTGCCGACTCTTAAAAATGCCAAACTTAGCCTTGAGGTTTTAGAAGGGCTTCATTATACTTCAAAAGTTCAAGTTGTTCTTAATCGGTCAAGTAAAGAAATGGGGATGAACCCCCAAGATGTTGAGAAAAGCCTCAACGTCAAAATTAATTATGACATTCCAAGTGATGGGCGAGCTCTGGTTGCTGCCCTTAATCAGGGTGTGCCATTTGTAACCTCTCATCTACAGAGTAAAGCGTCTGAAGGAATTCGGAACATGGCAAGAAAACTTACATCTTCGCAAGAAGCTTCGACTAAGAACGAGGTTAAGGAGCAGGAACATAAAAATCGAGGTACTTTAAAGGGACTTATTAGAGTGTTCGGATTTTAAAGGAGGGCTACGAGCATGTCTTTGCTAAAACGCTTAGAAAAAGAGAAGGTTCATATACCTGAAGAGCCTAGGAACGAGCATAGGGCAGTTCGCCCTATTCCCCAAGCTGATCCATGGCGTGAGTTTAAAAGCAGCGTCCATCATGAAGTCATCAACGCTTTAGATAAAATTAACAATCAAGATCTTAATACCGAGACCTTGCAACCGATAGTTGAGCACACCCTTGATATTCGAGCTGATGCCTTAGGGCTAACTCCTCCTAGAACGGAACGTCAGCGCCTGACCCAAGAGGTTATGGATGAAATACTGGGCTTAGGTCCGATTGAACCTTTGCTTCAAGATCCTTCTATTAATGAAATTATGGTAAATGGTCCTCGACAAGTATACGTTGAAAGAAAAGGAAAGCTTGAACTGACTGGGGTGACGTTTTACGACGATGCTCACGTTTTGCATATAATGGAAAAAATTGTTGCGCCTTTAGGTCGGCGTATTGATGAAAGCCAACCTATGGTGGATGCTCGATTACCTGATGGTTCCAGGGTTAATGCGATAATACCCCCACTGGCTTTATATGGACCCGTATTGACCATTCGAAAGTTTTCTAAAATACCCTTTGGTATAGAAGATTTGGTAGGCTTCGGTACGTTGACTCAGGAAATGGCAGAATTCATCGATGCCTGTGTTAAAGCACGATTAAATATCATTGTCTCCGGAGGAACAGGGTCAGGGAAGACAACCACCCTGGGAGTGATCTCAGCGTTCATTCCGGAAGATGAACGTATTATTACTATTGAAGATGCCGCAGAACTTCAACTTCGACAAACCCATGTTGTCGCACTGGAAACTCGCCCGGCGAACATTGAAGGTAAAGGTGCAATCGTAATCAGAGATCTCGTACGTAACGCTTTACGGATGAGACCAGAACGAATTATCGTGGGAGAAGTTCGAAGCGGAGAAGCCTTAGATATGTTGCAGGCTATGAATACCGGTCATGATGGCTCACTTACTACCGGCCACGCCAATACTCCTCGGGATATGCTCTCTCGTCTAGAAACCATGGTCTTAATGGCAGGTATGGATCTACCTGTAAGAGCAATTCGTGAGCAAATTTCAAGTGCTATAGATGTGATTGTTCAACAGAGTCGCTTGCGGGACGGTAGCCGGAAAATTACTCATATTACTGAAGTCATGGGGATGGAGGGAGATGTTATTGTACTACAAGACATTTTCCGTTATGAGCAAATCGGTATCGAGAAGCAGGGGAAAGTTCAGGGGCATTTCCGGGCTACTGGGATTCGACCGCATTTTATAGATAAACTGATTACTGCTGGACAAATCCTTCCTGATAATATTTTTTCAAATTAGTCGTATCCTTTCACTTCCTTGAGAAAGGGGGACATCTATGCTAAAGGGGATGCCTCAAACTCTGTTACTGATTTCAGTAAGCGCAACGTTTCTAACGATTTACCTCGGAATTCTCGCCCTTGTTCATCGAGGCGAAACCCTCGAAGTAAAGCTTCAACGGTTTACTGCCTTGCGAGCACCAATAAACATTGAGACTGATAAACGAGATTTAAAATACTTACTCAAACGATTAGGGCGTTTCGCTCCACGTCGTTGGAGTGAAGGTTTAGACCTTGAATTGATACGTGGGAATATACCAATTAATGGTGGAGAGTTTTTGATTCTCCAAGGCTTTTTAACCATGTTATTCTTTCTGCTGGGATTTGCCTTGACACAAAAAATCTATGGTGGGATTCTGTTTTCCATCGTTGGCTGGTTGCTTCCCCGATTATGGCTAAAATCTGCCCAAAACAAGAAACGTCGTCAATTTAATAGTCAACTTGCAGATGCGTTGTTAGTTTTAGCCAACTCTCTAAGGGCCGGTTTTAGCCTCCTGCAAGCTATGGAAATGGTTAGCCAAGAAATGCCTAACCCTATATCAGGAGAGTTCCAGCTTGCCTTGCGAGAAATGACCTACGGTACTGCCACGGAAACTGCACTGGTCCATCTATCTGAACGAGTGGGCAGTGATGTCTTAGACCTTCTCGTGACTGCCATGCTGATTCAGCGTCAGGCGGGAGGAAATTTAGCAGAGGTACTTCTAAATATCCATGCCACTATCCAGGATCGTTTACGTATCCAGCAAGAAATTAAGACCCTTACCGCCCAAGGACGAATGTCAGGATATATTATTGCCGCCCTGCCCTTCGCCATAGCAGCTGTTCTAAGTGTACTTAATCCCAACTATCTTTTCGTACTATTTAGTCATCCCATTGGCTGGGCCCTGCTTGCTGGGGGACTTATCTCACAATTGATTGGCTTTATACTAATTAGAAAGATAATTACCATCGAGGTTTAATAAGACAAACTAAGATGGAACGTTCTTTAAAAGGGGGTAGCTTTATGGAATTGCCAATTATAGTACTAAGCGTTTTTGGCACTGTTTGTTTTACTTTTCTTGCTGTCCTTTCTAATAGCCAAGAAAAGAAGAAACAAGAGCGTATTTCAAGGGCATTAGGACAAAGAGAAATGATAATTGAAGTGGATGTACGTCCTTTAAGTGAACGTGTACTGCGTCCTCTGCTCCATAAATTTGCGCACCGTCTAACGAGTTTAACTCCCAAAGGAGACAAAGAGCGCACAACTACTAAGCTCAGTGCAGCTGGATTATCAGGTCAATGGGAAGAGGTGGAGTGGAAAGGTTTACAATATGCCTTGAGTGTCCTACTTTGTCTTTTGCTTTTTGGGATGTTTTCCTTAATGAAGGTTGGGTTGCTGATAAGAATAGGCATGGGGATAAACGGGCTATTGCTTGGCTATATTCTGCCAAATTATTGGTTGAAGGTTAAAGTCAGACAACGCCAAAGGGAAATCGAAAAGACGTTGCCTGATGTCCTAGATCTTTTAACAGTTAGCGTGGAGGCAGGCCTTGGATTTGATGCAGCGTTACTGAAAGTTGTAGAGAAACAAAAAGGGGTGCTTGCAGAGGAATTCCTAAGGGTTCTTCAAGAAATCAAAATGGGACGACCTCGGCGGGAGACGTTAAGGGCGCTGGCAAAACGTAACAAACCTGCTGAAGACCTTAGTAATGTGGTTGCATCCCTTGTTCAAGCAGATCAACTGGGGATATCAATTGGTGGTGTTTTGCGTAATCAAGCTAAACAAATCAGGCAGAAACAACGGCAGCGAGCAGAAGAAAAAGCTCAAAAAGCTCCGGTAAAAATGATGATTCCCTTAGTTTTTTTCGTCTTTCCCTGCATCTTTATCGTTGTGCTGGGACCTGCAGTGATTCAAATAATTGAGATACTGAAGTAGCTAGAGGGAGATGTCGCTGTGAACTATGGACAAATGCGTAATTTACGAACAGGCCAGGTTATTGCTGAGCAAGTATGGATAGCAGACTCGTATTGGACCAGATTACTTGGTCTTCTCGGTCGTTCCGAGCTAGCCCCTAGTAAAGGGCTTTGGATTAAGCCCTGCCGGCAAGTTCATATGATTGGTATGAGGTTCTCAATTTCAGTATGGTATTTAGATAAATCGGGGCAAGTATGTGGAATCATTGATGAGCTGCATCCATGGAAAGTATCTCCATACATGAGAAAGGCCTTAAGTATTCTTGAATTACCAGTGGGCTGGGGAGAAGCAACTAATACTGTACTTGGAGATAAGCTGGTTTGGGAAGAAAACCCTGTGGGTAACCCTTAGTTTTAATCTGTCTCAAAAAATGCCGATATAAGATTAGCTATTGCCAAGTGGTCTTTAACTCCTCCAAGTTCGCGCAAGGAGTGCATCCCTAGGATTGGGTTTCCAATATCCACTGAACGAATATCGAGGTGGGTGCTGGAGATTGGGCCAATGGTGGAGCCCCCTCGTTCATCAGAACGATTGACAAACGTTTGGACGGGAACTTTTGCTAATTGACAGAGCGCAGTAACGATTGCCGAAGATTCTGCATCTGTTGTGTAATTCTGATTGGCACTTAGTTTGATTACTGGACCGCCATTAAGGATGGGTCGGTTAGTGGGATCGTGTTTTTCACTTGAGTTAGGATGTAAAGCATGGGCCATATCAGCAGATATAAGAAAAGAATGCTCTAAGGCTTGGAAGTAGTTTTCTCGGTCTTTTTTTTGTGCAAGCATAATTCGTTCTAGAACATGATAGAGAAGAGGAGAAGCAGCACCTTGTCTTGAAGTGCTGCCGCACTCTTCATGGTCAAAGCAAACTAGAACTTGGGTAGCTAAAGATGGTTTTGCCTGGGTAATTGCATACATACCTGCATGAATCATTGCTAGATCATCAAGACGAGAACTGGAGATAAATTCTTGTTGCAGCCCGACAAAACACCCTTTTTCAGATTCACAGAGGAACAAATCAAAATCTAGAATATCCTCAGGCAGACAATTTAGGGTTTCGGCGAGAAGATTAATTAGTACACCACCTTTTTCCAGACCCTCCGTGATTTGAGCCAATAAGGGGAGCATATCCTTTTGTTTGTTCAATTCTAAGCCTTCATTAACTTTTCGGTTCATATGAATCGCAAGATTGGGTATTACCAGTAAAGGACGATCACTATGGAATAACTTTATTTGAGGAGAAAAGGGAGATTCTCCGCGCAGGATAATTCGACCCGCCAACGAAAGCGGACGGTCTAGCCATGTATTTAGGATGGGACCTCCATAGGTTTCGACATTTAATTTAAGATAATGTCCTTCTACAGAAATCTCCGGTAAGGTTTTAACTCGAAAACTGGGGCTGTCTGTATGTGCGGCAAGGAGACGAAACCCATGTTGTTCTGGCTCGCCTTGGCCGACTATAAAAGCAATTAGAGCAGAATTATTTCGAGTCACAAAGAACTTTCCTCCAGACGTTAATGACCATTTCTCGTTCATGGATAACTCACGAAATCCTTGAGGAACGAGGAACTGCTTAATGCATTCCACCGCATGAAAAGCAGAAGGGCTTTCCTCGATGAAATCTAGAAGTGCTTGAGCAAAGTTTCGTTCTGTAACGTTGATATAGTTTTTCATACATTCGACCACCTTTCATTGGGTTTCTTCGAATATTTTCTGTCAGCTATTGAAGGTGCAGGACATTAGACATATTATATAGAAAGATTTCGAAAGATCAACTTTAATGATGAAGAATTGTGGGATGAAAATGGAAATAGATATGAGGGATGTTCATTTCCAAACATTTGAACATATTAACTTAGAAAAGATCACAGAAGTGTGGAATAGATGCTGGCGCGGGTACTACTACGATATGTCCTATTCACATGAACTTATGAAAGTGTGGCTTGATTTAAGTCACGTCTCTTTATCACATTCGATTGCTGTACTAATCAATCATCAAGTTGTTGGCTTTGCTTTGTTATCAATAGATGGCAGTGATGGCTGGATTGCTGGAGCATGTATAGATCCTAATTACCGAAGAAACGGTCTTTTTAGCGTCCTAATGCGTTCTCAACTAAATTTGGCGGGTTCTATCCATCTAAAACGAGTTTATTTGGAGGTCCTTGAACAAAATCCTGCACGATTAGTATATCAAGCTGTTGGTTTTACGTGTGTACGACAGCTTAATGTCTATCGTAATCAACCCCAAATAGATCTAGAGAGGAGAGCAGGTAAGGTTCATTCCGTTGGAATTATACCCCTAGAGCAATACTTTAATTGCCGAAGCCTTGCTTGTTTTAATCCAGCCTGGCAACGCAGAGAAGGATATTTGAGACGTCATAATAACATTTTGGCGTTCATAAGCTCAACAGGAACAGCGGGTGCCTTATTCGCCAGAGACCTAAGGGGTCCGTTACTGGATATCTGGAGTGCTGATTCAGCGGGAGCAGAAGAGGTACTCCCCACGATACTTCAATGGTCAGGCGAATCATTGTCACTTATCAATCAACCGAATGATTTCATTTCTAACTATCTTAAAGACTATGGTATTAACCCCAGTTTAAAGCAAATCGAAATGTGTGCGGAACTGTCATAACTGCCATTCTATAAACATAAGTTAGTATAGTCCGGATGAATTGACGTGAAAAGAGGGTCGCTTTTTGGTAATTTCTATCGGGCAAGAATGTAGACAATTTATATTTTTTGAAAAAACTTGTATTTTTAGAAAGAAAGGTATATACTTAATAAGTTAACCGAGAAACTTTGAAAGGAGATTTTATGAAACAAAAAGAAAAAATTATGATTAATGCGATTTTAGAATCAATCGGTCTCGAATCCATTAAGTCAACTCAAACTGAAAAGGCAAGTTCATAATGTAAGGATAAGTAGTTACAGAAAGGGAGCGGTATTTTGACCCGGATTCTAATCCTAAAGTGTAACCTAAGCAACTTAAACCCATTCGGAAATAGCCAAGTATAAAAGCGAGATTCTTATTTTTAAGAACCTCGCTTTTATACTTGACAACAATAAAGGTATTTATGTTAAGACTAAAGAAATGTAGATGAAGAAAAAACAAGAATAGATGGGTAACGTACGGATAATTTAATTTTATGGAGGGGTTTAAATGGCATTATCAGTACTGGGAATTGCATGCAGTCCGCGGCGCAATGGTAACACAACGAGATTACTATTAGAAGGAATGAAAATTGCTCAGACTGAAGGACACAGGACTGAATTGGTTTTTCTTTCAGACCTGAGAATGAATCCCTGCCTAGGATGTGGTGCTTGCTCAGCTGAAGGAGTTTGTGTCATTAAGGATGATATCCCAAAGCTTCAAGAAAAACTAACGAATGTTGACCGCTTAATTCTTGCTGCACCAATCTATTTTATGGGTGTAAATGCCCAAACGAAAATAATGATCGATCGTATGCAAACCTTCTGGGCGCGTAAATACCTTCTAAATCAAACACTTGTCAGGCCATCTGGGCCGGAACGAAGTGGTATTTTTATTTCAACAGCGGGCACACAACTACCGAATTTATTTGATTGCGCGGAACGTTCTGTCAAGACATTTTTTCATATGTTAGACATTAAGTATGCTCAATCCTGCCTTTATAGTAATGTAGATAAGGCAGGAGATATTGAAAAATCTCAGTCATCATTTATTGAAGTTCGTGAGGCTGCCCAAGCTCTCTTAATTCCCTAATTTCAAACTAGTTCAAAAAATCTTGCTAGTCGAATCCTTGCCTATTATGGTATACTAATTGACAGTATTATAGTAAATGATGGAAAGGAACCGTGTCTCATGCAACAAACCTCTAATCCTATGAACTTGCCTAAAATTGCGATTGTAACTGACAGTACAAGTGATCTTGATTCTAAGATGACTAAGGAGTTTGGAATTGAGATTCTGCCTTTGCATGTGGTGTACAAGGATCGAGAGTATCTTGATGGAGTTAATATCCAACCTAATGAAGTTTATGACAATATGGATATTGAAGTTCCTACGACATCATTACCTTCGCCTGCGGAAGTATCTAATTTATTAAATCGACTTAGAGACGACAACTATACACATGTTATCTCTATGCACATCTCAAGCGGCTTAAGCGGAACTTATGAAACAGTTTGTCAGGTAGCCAATGAATATAAAGACATGAAGATTGAAGTGTTGGATTCAAAAGCACTTTCCATGGGTCTCGGTTTTCCTGTTTTGGAGGCGGCTCGTGAACTTCGCAAATCGATGGATTTTCAAGCTGCGATTAAGGTGGCTAAGACCGTTTCTCAGCAGACTAAACTCTATTTTGTCTTATCAACCTTAGAATATCTTAAACGGGGTGGACGTATCGGATATGTTTCGGGTACTGTTGGTGAGCTGCTTAATATAAAACCCATCATTTCTATTAATTCCGAAGGAAAATACATAACTCATGCAAAAGTCCGGGGGAGAGATCAATCCCTAAAAAAATTGTTTGATATACTTACCGAAGGTACTGGGAATGGCCTGTTCAATGTAGCTATTGTTCATGGTGGAGCAGAACAGGAAGCTCGTAAACTCTGGCAAAAGGCTAAAGAACTTCCCAATATTAAGGAATTATTATTTAATCAGATTAGCCCAGTTATGGGGGTTCATACAGGTCCGGGACTTGTTGGTGTTATTATATCTCCAGTTATTACAGCTCAGTCTTAGACTGAGCTTATTTCTTTGGCATGATCAAAACAAGGGGACAGTTACTTGTTTCTCTCGAAACAAGGGGACAGGTTACTTGTTTCTCTGAAACAAGGGGACAGATTACCTGTCTCTCTAATTAAGCCTTCTTGTTCAGCTATTACAGAACTAGTTCTCTTGTTTAATTTAAGCGGAATATGCTATACTCACTCTAAAAGGGAAGATTATCCAATAGTCAACTAAAACATTGACGATATTAAGGAGGTATGCTGGTTTGAGCATCATCGAAGATCGCTATCGCTTGTGGTCAGAAAACCCCTATTTTGAGGAAGAAATTCGGCAAGAACTAAGTCAAATCACCGATCCACAAGAAATTGAGGACCGTTTTTATACTGATTTGGAATTCGGCACGGGCGGATTAAGAGGAATTATTGCTGCTGGCACAAATCGCATGAATAAATATGTTATTCGAAAGGTAACCCAGGGGTTGGCAGAATGTGTTTGTGATCATGGGGAAGAAGGCAAGCAACGCGGGGTTGTGATTGCTTACGACTCACGCAGGTACTCACCGGAATTTGCCCTCGAAGCAGCCTTGGTTCTGGCAAAGAATAACATTAAAGTCTACCTCTTTGATGCCCTTCGACCGACGCCGGAACTTTCGTTTGCGGTTCGCCATTTGCATGCTTTAGCAGGGATTGTTGTGACGGCAAGTCATAATCCTAAAACGTATAACGGGTACAAGGTATATTGGGATGACGGCGGACAAGTTCCTCCTGTAAAAGCCGATCAAATTCTGGCCCGCATTAATGCTAGGGAGAGCTGGTTAGGAATCGAACCTATGCCGTTAGAAGAAGCTAAGAGCTGCGGTCTTCTTCAAATCATTGGTGAAGAAATCGATCAACCATATCTTGCTCGTGTCCAGGAACTAGCCTTACACCCGGATCTCGATGCCGAAAAGGGGAAGGAACTTAAAATCGTCTATACTCCTCTGCATGGGGCAGGGAATGTACTGGTCCGAAGGGCGTTATCTGAACTCGGTTTTAGTTCTGTCAACGTCGTACTCGAACAAGAGCTTCCTGATCCAGACTTCACGACCGTTCCTTATCCTAATCCGGAAATCCCGGCAACCTTTGAACTGGCGAGAAAATACGGATACGAGATGAACGCCGATCTGCTCTTAGCAACAGATCCAGATGCTGATCGTTTAGGAGTAGCTTTACGTACGCCTCAAGGTGACTATATACAGCTTACAGGTAATCAGATTGGGGTATTATTAACCTACTATATCTTGTCTCAGAAAAAGGCCTTAGGAACACTTCCGGAAAATTCAACAATTATTAAGACGGTTGCCTCAACGGATTTGGCAGATGATGTTGCCCGATATTTCAATGTACACGTTGAGAACGTGCTGACAGGGTTTAAATTCATTGCTGAAAAAGAACGAGAAATGGAAGAGGCTGGTTGGGGGACGTTTCAATTTGGTTTCGAAGAAAGTTACGGATACCTAGCCGGGGATTTTGTACGAGATAAAGATGCAGTGATTGCTTCAGTCTTGTTAGCTGAAGCTGCCCTTTATTACCAACAAGTTGAGGGTCGCAGTTTCTTTGATGTTCTTGAAAGTATCTATCAACAATTTGGTTATTTCCTTGAGGATCAGGAGTCTCTTGCTCTTGAAGGTAAACGTGGCAAAGAGGAAATGGCCTTAATTATGAATTCATTTCGTCAAGAGGAGATTCTCGAACTGTCTGGAATGCCTATTAAGAGATTTGATGACTATGAGCATCGACTTAGTAAAGATTTAAGCACAGGTCAGACCTATCCTCTTAAACTTCCTCGTTCGAATGTTTTAAGGTATTCTTTCACAGCGGGAGGATTTGTCATGGTACGACCTTCTGGGACGGAACCTAAAATTAAATTTTACTTTTCAGTTAAAGCGGATACTCTAGCAGATGCGACGGATCGTCTTCGTAAACTAAAGGAAGAGCTAATGCATCGTATCACGCAAATTAGGTCTGTCTAGTGAAGGATTTTTGTTCTATTCGTCGAATAATCCCGAGATAGGTAGATGTAGGTGTGCCTTAACTCCTTGGCTTTTTGCCAGTTGCTTGGTGCAGTGATTTTCTAAAACGTGTCTGCCGAAAAGGGAGAGTTTCTCAAATGCAAATTAGGGACCATTGGTTCGCCGTTGTTAATCCGCACTCTGCTAATGGCAGCACCCGAAAACGATGGCCGCTTTATCTGAAACGACTTAGAGATGAAGGCTTTAATATTGACTTTGAATACACGTCCAGGCCTGGAGATGCAATTCTGATCACACAAAAAGCACTGTTGAGCGGATGTACTCATATCATCTCTGCCGGTGGAGATGGGACAATGAACGAAGTGGTTAATGGCTTCTTCTTAGAGGGTCAACTTATTAATCCACAGGCTGAACTTGCCGTTTTTTCACATGGTACGGGATGCGACTTTATTCGCACATTACAAATCCCCAAAGGAATTGAGGGGTTTGTTAACGTCCTGAAACAAGGTCGCATAAAGAAGGTTGACGTGGGAGAAGTCCAGTTCTATGATGATAATGGTCTGAAGCTTCATCGTTATTTTCTTAATGTCGCAGACGTTGGTTTAGGTGGAGAGACAGTCGCACGGGTTAATCGGCAAAGTAAGTTTCTAGGAGGTAAACTATCCTTTCTTATCGGATCAATCCTAAGTATTCTTCGCTATCGCAATAAAGTTATGAGTTGTGAAATTGACGGAAAACTTAGCTGCAATGGCAGGCTCAACAGCATTATGGTTGCCAACGGTCGGTATATTGGTGGAGGCATGATGATCGCTCCCCATGCCGAGCTTAATGATGGATTCTTTGATGTGGTTGTCTTGGGCAACTTTTCAACTTGGACCATCTTACGGCATATTCCAAAGATCTATCGAGGCACTCATCTTAAAATTCCTGGGGTTAGTGTACAGCGTGGTCGTTCTGTTGTTATCACTTCAGCTGAAAAGATTCTACTTGATATTGATGGAGAACAACCGGGTCAAGGACCCATCCAATTTAAACTTAATCCTAGTATCTTGCGTTTGTGGGGATAGGGAAACCCAGGAATTTGCATTAAATCAGGGATAGATAGTCATAGGTGTTCTATGACTATCTATCCCTGATTTCAGTTATAAGCCTCAAGCGACCTTACATACTGGGAGAAACAGCATTTTCATAACAAAACAAAATTAATCAAAGGTCAATATTGGTCAAAATAATCCCTGACCAATATTGACCTTTGATTTAAAAAGGACTATAATTTTGATAACAAGGAAAAATACTCTAGTATAACTATAAAAATAATAGCAAGATAATAATCTATAAAGGTTATTAAACCAAAAATAATAATGCTGATGGGGTGATAAGCATGGATTTTAAAGATTATTACGTCAGCCTAGGTGTTTCACCTGATGCCGACGAAAAAACCATAAAGAAAGCTTACCAGAAACTAGCCAAAAAATATCATCCGGATGTTAATCCCGGTGATAAAGCCTCTGAAGAAAAATTTAAAGAGGCAACTGAAGCATACCAAGCTATTAGTGATCCGGAAAAACGCCGTAAGTATGATGAATTACGACAAGATTATCAACAATGGAAAGCTCGTGGAGGGCGCGGAGATTATAATTGGGATCGATGGCAGTCTAATCCTGGTGGAGGCGGAGGGCATACTTATACCATGTCTCCTGAAGATTTTGCAGAAATGTTTGGCGGCGCTGGGAGGACAGGTGGGTTTAACTTTGGAGGGGAAGGATACTCAGACTTCTTCTCAACTCTTTTTGGAGGAATGGGAGGACAGAGCCGCGGGTTCGGTGGAGGTCCTAATGTAGCGCGCCCCCGTCAAGGTCAGAACGTTGAAGTTGAAGTTCAAGTGACTCTTGAAGAATCTTATACCGGAACGACTAGAGTCATTCGAACCGGGGAAAAACAAATCGAGGCCAAGATCCCTAAAGGGGTTAGGACAGGTTCCAAGGTACGACTTTCAGGGCAAGGGGGTCCTGGTATTAATGGTGGATTAGCGGGGAATCTCTATTTAATCATAACTGTTAGCCCTCATTCTTATTTTGTTCGTGAGGGAGATGATTTGAGAGCAGAGATTCCCATTGACTTCTACCGTGCCTTAATAGGTGGAGAGGTTAGTGTTCGGACTCTTTGCGGTGAGGTGCTGCTCAAAATACCACCACAAACCCAAAGTGGGAAAAAATTTCGCTTAAAAGGAAAAGGGATGCCAAGTTTAGAAAAGCCCTCGCAACACGGGGATCTCTTGGTCGTTGTTTCAATTGTTCTACCAGAAAACATGAGCGAGCAAGAGCTCACTGCCCTTCGTGATCTGGCGGATAAACGAGGAATTACAGTGCAATGTAGGTAAAAATGTAGCTAATTGATAACAAGCTTGAAAAGGAGTGAAAGATTATGTCTTTTGATACTAACCGTTTTACCCAGAAATCTCAGGAAGCGATTGCAAGTGCTCAAACAATGGCGGAACGCAACGGTAACAGTATGGTTGAACCCGAACATCTTTTGCTCTCCCTATTAGAGCAAGGAGATGGCGTCGTTCCTCAAGTACTGACTAAAATAGGAATAGCAGTTGGAGCGCTCATTCAAACAATTCGTCAAGAAATAAATCGTTTTCCCCGCATTAGCGGAGGAAATGTGCAATTGAGTATCTCTCCCCGCTTAAGGACGGTCTTAGTAGCTGCTCATGATGAGATGGCGCCCTTTGGAGATGAGTACGTCAGTACTGAGCATTTACTGCTTGGGATTTTAAGTAAGGCTGGAGGGGCTGCTGAACAAACCCTAAAGCAAGTTGGGTTAACTCGGGAAAAATTGCTTCAAGCTTTACGTGAGGTGAGAGGCACCCAACGAGTCACTAGTCCTAATCCTGAAGGTACCTATGCTGCCCTTGAGCAGTATGGACTTAACTTAGTCCAACAGGCACGGCGCGGAAAGCTTGATCCAGTGATTGGTCGTGACGAGGAAATCCGCAGAGTGATTCAAACTCTATCCAGGCGGACTAAAAATAATCCTGTCCTGATTGGTGAACCAGGGGTTGGTAAAACAGCCATAGTCGAAGGATTAGCTCAGCGGATTGTCAGGGGAGACGTTCCAGAGGCAATTAAAGATAAACAAGTGATTGCTCTCGATTTAGGAACCTTAATTGCGGGAGCTAAGTACCGTGGAGAGTTTGAAGAACGCTTAAAAGCTGTTCTTAAAGAAATCCAAGACCGCGATGATGTAATTTTATTTATTGACGAGCTGCATACAGTTGTTGGGGCCGGAGCTGCAGAAGGGGCGATGGATGCCAGTAATATGCTTAAGCCGATGCTTGCTCGAGGAGAGCTTAGTATGCTTGGGGCGACAACTCTCGCAGAGTATCGGAAGCATATCGAGAAAGATGCTGCTCTCGAACGTCGTTTCCAACCTATTATGGTGGAAGCGCCTACGGTAGAAGATACAATTTCCATTTTGCGTGGTCTTAAAGAACGTTACGAAACTCACCATGGAGTCCGAATAACCGATGGGGCAATTATTGCTGCTGCTGTACTTTCAGATCGATATATTAGTGATCGTTTCCTTCCGGATAAGGCAATTGATTTAATCGATGAAGCTGGAGCGCGCATGCGAATGGAGATTACAAGTGATCCTTATGAGTTGGATCAAATTAAACGTCGAATATTGCAACTGGAGATTGAACGAGAAGCCTTGAAAAAGGAAAAGGATGATGCTAGTAAAGAACGCTTAGCAAAAATTGAGGAAGAGTTAGGAAATCTTAAGGAAGAACGGTCTGGAATGGAGGCACAGTTGCAAGGGGAACGCGAAATATTGGTTCGGATTCAACAACTTAAAGAAGAAGTTGATCGTTCCCGTACGTTGATGGAGCAAGCTCAACAGCAATTAGATTATAATAAGGCTGCAGAACTTCAATACGGCATTATCCCAGGTTTAGAAAAAGAACTAAAAGCGACGGAAGAAAAACTGCAAGTCAAGCAGAATAGTCTATTAAAGCAAGAAGTCTTAGAACAAGATATCGCTGAGATTGTAGCAACCTGGACTCATGTTCCAGTTTCCAAACTTATGGAAAGTGAAATGCAAAAGCTTGTTCACATGGAAGAGCGAATTCATCAAAGGGTCATCGGTCAAGAGGAAGCTGTTAAAGCTGTTGCTGATGCTGTACGAAGAGCACGTGCTGGGCTTCAAGACCCAAACCGCCCCTTGGGATCCTTCCTGTTCTTAGGTCCTACGGGTGTCGGGAAAACTGAGCTTACAAGGGCATTAGCAGAGTTCCTCTTTGATGATGAACAGGCTATGGTTAGGATTGATATGTCCGAATATATGGAAAAGCATACGGTGTCACGTTTGATTGGAGCCCCTCCCGGTTACGTAGGTTATGAAGAGGGAGGACAACTCACTGAAGCTGTTCGGCGTAAACCCTATAGTGTCATTCTCTTTGACGAAGTAGAGAAGGCCCATAGTGATGTTTCTAATGTTTTGCTGCAATTGCTTGATGATGGAAGGTTAACGGATGGTCAGGGTCGCATAGTAAACTTTAAAAATACGGTAGTCATTCTAACCAGCAACATTGCGAGTCCGACGATTCAGGATCTGACTCAACGCAACGCCTCCAAGCAAGAAGTACGAGCCTCGATCAATGAGGAACTACGCCATTATTTTCGACCAGAATTTCTGAACCGTCTTGATGAAACGATTGTCTTCCATCCTCTAGGACGAGAGCATATCGGACGAATCGTTGAAATTCAGTTAGGACAGTTACGTAAACGTTTGAGTGAAAGTAAGCTGACGCTAGAATTGACAGAAAAGGCGAAAGAACAACTGACGAATGAAGGGTATGACCCCATCTACGGAGCCAGACCGCTCAAACGAGTCATTCAACAGCGACTGCAGAATCCTTTAGCCCTCAAACTATTGCAAGGAGATTTTAAAGCTGGACAGGAGATTCTTGTTGACGTTGATCAAACGGGTAATTATGGGTTTTCTACCAGGAAAGAGTCAGTGATTCTCTAGAAGGATTGGCCCTTTAACGTTTTATCCCAATTAGTTGACTTGAGAGATTAGAAAAAGAAGAGAGTCGGGGAGCATAACACAACAGTTAAGCCTCGGCCCTTTTCTTTTTATTACGAAACACTAATATAAATCAAAGGCTCAAAGGATCTCCTCGAAAACTTGGCTTCTTTTGAAGACTAAATGTATAATGTAGTTAGCTAAGTTGAAAAGTAAAGTGAGGAGAATTATGTGCCCCATACAATACCGATTAACTTCCCCATTTGGCAAGGACAAGAAGGGGAAGGACGTTGTCAGATTTCATTAATCCTCCAAGACACTGGGGATGGTCTAAATGCACTTCTGATCGGTGGGGAAAAACCCCATGTCGGTGGAGTCGTCCTGGCTCTTCCGCGTCCGAGCCTGCGAGGGGAAGGATGGAGTGCAGATGTTTATATCACACCGGTGCCCGGCCACAAAGATGTGGAAGTTGCAAAGACGCTTGGCGCATCCTTGGCGCGTGAACTCCAATGCACTGTTGTGGTGACTGCCGGAATTCACTCGGACAACCTTCGTCCTGAGGAACTGAGCCAAATCATTGGACACTGTGAGAAACTAACTCAAGCTGCCTTAGCTGCCCTGAAGCAGGGGTAATATTTGTTATGAGGTGACACTGTGCACGCAAATTTACGAAATTTTATTGAAACCCTACGACGAGAAAAGCAGATTGTGGATATAGAGGCAGAGGTTGACCCGAACCTTGAATTGGCAGAAATCCATCGTCGTGTCATCGAGGAAGAGGGGCCAGCTTTGCTCTTTAAACGTGTTAAAGGAAGCGCGTTTCCAGTGGTTACAAATCTATTTGGAACCCGTGGACGTGTAGACCTTGCTGTTGGACCAAAGCCTGAGGTTACAGTACAACGAGCGGTAGCCGCATTGGATAGGTTGCTGCCACCGAAACCTTCGGTCCTTTGGCAAGAAAAGGATTGGATGCTTTCTCTAGCTAAAAGCGGGCTGCGAACTGTTAATCCGAAGCATGCTCCGGTCCTTGAGATACGAGAAAGCCAAGTGGATTTGACAAGACTTCCAGTGCTGACGAGTTGGCCTGAAGATGGAGGTCCATTTGTCACGTTACCCTTAGTCTATACAGAACATCCGTTGACGAGAGACCACAATTTAGGTATGTATCGCATTCAAATTTATGGAGCATCTCAAACGGGTATCCACTGGCAGATTCATAAAGGAGGAGGGTTTCACTATCATGAAGCGGAACGCTTAGGGCAAGATCTCCCCACAACTCTTTTTTTAGGAGGCCCACCGGCACTGATACTTTCGGCCATAGCTCCTCTTCCTGAAATGTTACCTGAGCTTATTTTCACCTCTTTTCTAATGGGGGAAAAACTGAACCAGGTTAGGGTGCCTAACCATCCCCATGCTTTGATTGCCGAAGCTGAGTTTGCTATATGTGGAACTGTGCCTGCTCATGTCCGGAAGCCAGAAGGCCCTTTTGGTGATCACTATGGTTATTACTCTCTAACCCATGACTTCCCAATTTTTGATATACATACTGTTTACCACCGACGAGATGCTATTTATCCGGCCACGGTGGTTGGAAAACCCCGCCAAGAAGACTACTATATTGGAGAATACTTGCAGTCGCTGTTGTCCCCGATGTTCCCTGTGGTTATGCCGGGAGTTAAAGCGCTTTGGACGTATGCTGAAACCGGTTTTCATGCTTTAGCAGCAGCCATAGTCCGGGAAAGTTATCACCGTGAAGCCTTGGCCCATGCTTTTCGAATCCTAGGAGAAGGGCAGCTTACCTTGACCAAGTTCTTAATCATTACGGATGTTCGGCTTGACTTACAAGATTTTAGAAACCTGCTAGAAACGGTATTGTCTCGCTTTGAACCAAAATCAGATCTTCTAATCTTAAACGAAACATCAATTGATACTTTAGATTACACGGGCAGACGTCTAAATCACGGAAGTAAAGCCATCATGCTAGGCTTGGGATCTCCTATTAGGGACTTACCTCGTGAGGCTCCTGTAGGAACTTTACCCGGAGTCTTTGGGATTAAACCGTTTTGTGCAGGCTGCTTACTCATTGAGTCTCCTTCATTTTCTAACTCTCCTGAACTTGCCAATGACCTGTTGCAGCATCTCCAAAAGGAACCGTTCCGGGATTGGCCTTTAGTGATTTTAGTGGATGACTTAAACCTTGCACTGGAACCCGCTGGTTTTCTCTGGCAAGTCTTTACTCGCTTTGATCCTGCCCATGATATCTATGCCTCCACAGAGCTGCTTAACCATCGTTTGGTATATCATGGTCCTATTTTAATTGATGCTCGGATGAAACCAGGATATCCAGGTGAAGTGATTCCTGCTGAAGCGACGGTAAACCTTGTCAATCGGCGCTGGAAAGAGTATGGACTAAATTTTTAAACGTCACTAAGTATGGAGGACAAAATTTTTAAAAGGCAGGTGTTTTGATCATATCGATCAAGACACTTGCCTTTTAATGTTTTATAAACTATAGTCTCACTTTATTAAGTCCTTTATCATATCTAAATAATGCATTGCTTGCTCAACAAGAATCTGGAGTTCTGATTTTTGCTCTGTTAATGCTTGTATCTGCTCTTCAAGTTGAACAATTTCCATTCGTTTTTCAATAAGTAGGGAATCTGCTTCTTGTTCCTTTAACTCTGAGAGTCGTGCTGCTTCACTTAGGATTGTTTCACTTTCTATACGTGCAGCTTGCATAAGTTCTTCGGCTTGTTTTGAGGCATCGTCTTTAACCTGGTTAGCGATCCTTTGGGCACTTACAAGGGCATCCCTGAGGTCTTTTTCGATTTGCTCATAATACTTGAGCCGATTTTCCCATTCCTGGTTTTGTTCCCTTAAGCTATTGATCTGTAAGCGGAGTTCTTTGTTGGCAGCATTTGCTTCGGATAATTGACGTTCATTTTCTGCCCAAGCTTGGTCAACTGCATCTGAATCATATCCACGAAAACCTCGCTTGAAGTCTGGTGTCTCCATTTTTTCTACCCCATTTCGCAACCTCTTATTATGTATTGTATATTACTATTTATCTTAGGCCATAGCTTTCTTTCAAGTTTAACTCATAGAGATCCTACCTGTCTAGCTAAATAACTAATTGATATACTTTTATCGATTTCATAAAATCAAGAATAATTTATGGTTTTTTTACACATCCTGAGACTGTTATGTAAATTATTTTTTTAAAGGAGGGATCTAGATGCAACTGAATGATATGGAAACAAAAAAAGTCCTTGACCAAGGAATGTTAACCAGAAGTGTCATTGAAAATGAAACCGCTATGAAAAAGTGTCAGATGTATACTGAAATGGCGAAAGACCCCGCTGTTAAGGGATTTTTTAAAGAGCAAGCAAAAGGGTTAGAAGACGTCCTAGGATATTTTAAAAAGGGTATGGTAGAGCTTCAATAGAAAGGAGGTTTATAAAATGACTCAATTTACAGATTTAGATATGCTTTACGATTATGAAAAAGATGCAGCGGCGGCTGCAACAGGATACATGACTCTAGCCACTCGTGCTCATCACGCTAATTTAAGAGATATATACTTACGCTTAGCTAACGAAGCAACTAATGCGCATAGTAAAGTCAGTAAATTGATTAGTCAAAGCGGCGGCATTGCCTAATTAAAGCAGTAAATAAAGAACCGGGAACAACCAAGTTCCCGGTTCTTTATTTTGATAGTGTAGGGGCAATTATGAATTTTGCCCCTACACTGCTGCTTGTTGAGACCGATAGAGCGACGTTTTATGACGAATCCGCTGAATAGCATTATCTAATGACTTGGGGTGAAGTCCTAAGTGCTCTGACACTTCGCGTTGTTTGAAACCTTGAATGAAATAGTGTTCGAACACCAAGCGTTCGAGATTTGACATCTGTTTACTCAAGTCTTGTATTATTGAATGGACTTCATCATTAGCCACCACCCGTGATGCTGGGTCTTCGGCATTAGGTATTAATTCTAAAAAACTGGTTTCCTCCGAATCAGAAATAACATTATTGAGAGAATAAGCCTCATTTAGATTCAGGTGCTTTTGGCGAGTATACTTGCGCAGACTATCAATGAGTTTGCGTTTAATCACCATTCTTAGAAAATGTAGGAACGGGATTCCTGAATGATCATCATAGGATATTATGGCCCGATAAATCGCAATTCGCCCTTCTTGCATCAGGTCATCATAGTCAGCCCTAGGTAGAAAATATTTAGACGCAATCATTCGGACTTCAGGTTCATAATATTGGATAATCTCATTTAAAGCATCATTATCACCTGAGCGCGCTGCTTCTAGCATGATAGTTTCCTTGTCTAGGTCTCTAATGTTCGAAGTCATAGCACTCAACTCCTTGTCAAATAATAGGCAAACCCTATTTGAGTTTAATAAAGATAATGCTCTTTGACAAGGAGTATTTAGTGGACAAACAACCTTAATTTTCCAATAAGCGTATTAATAAGGAGGTAGGGGAAAATCGTAAATTGCCCCTGCGGAGTAATAGCCCACGTTTAGAAGGATTTAAGCAAATTTGCGGTTTCAATGGCAGTCATAGCTGCGTCAAAGCCTTTGTTACCTGCCTTTGTACCTGCTCGTTCGATGGCTTGTTCAATACTATCAGTTGCAATGACACCAAAAATCACAGGCACTCCGGTTTGTAAGCCAACTTGAGCAATTCCCTTGCTTACCTCATTACTTACTAAGTCAAAATGAGGCGTGGCACCACGTATAACAGCTCCGAGGCAAATGACAGCATCATAGCGTTTAGAAAGGGCCATTCTTTGAGCAACTAAAGGAATTTCAAAGGCTCCTGGGACCCAGGCTAGTTCAATATCGTTTTCAAGAACCCCATGTCTGTGTAACGCATCAACAGCACCGCTCACCAGCTTACTTGTAATGAACTCATTAAAACGAGCAGCTATAATTCCAACCTTTAGCCCTTGTGCAATTAAATTACCTTCATACGTCTTCATATAATTATCATCCTTTCTTTCTTTCGAATACCGAATAACATAAGCTATTAAGAGATCACTGAATACCTGTTAAATAATGGCCCATCTTTTGTTTTTTAGTGCAAAGGTATTTGGTATTCTCAGGCTTGCATCCGATCTCTACGGGAACCCGTTCTACAACCTTTAAGCCGTAGCCTTCTAAACCTACGATTTTTCGAGGATTATTGGTCATTAAACGAACTTTAGAAATTCCGAGGTCCGCTAAGATCTGAGCACCAACACCATAGTCACGTAGGTCTTCCGGAAAACCTAAGGCTAGATTAGCTTCAACGGTGTCTTTTCCTTCTTCTTGAAGTTTATAAGCTCTTAGTTTATTTAACAAACCAATTCCACGGCCTTCTTGACGCATATAAAGTAACACTCCGCGTCCTTCTCGTTCAATTTCTTCCATGGCAGCACTAAGTTGGTCACCGCAATCACACCGTCGTGAATGGAAAACATCTCCCGTCAGACACTCCGAGTGAACACGAACTAGCACAGGTTCCCCATCATCGACTGACCCTTTAACCAATGCTACATGTTCTTTTTGATCGAGAACGCTGAGATAACCAACGGCTCTAAAGTCTCCGAAACCAGTAGGGAGTTGGATACTTTCTACCCTTTCGATAAGTTTCTCAGATTGACGACGATAGCTAATCAGATCTTTAAGAGTGATTAGTTTTAGATTGTGTTTTTCTACAAAAATCTGTAAATCAGGAACTCTGGCCATGGTTCCATCTTCGTTCATGATCTCACAAATAAGGCCTGCGGGCTGCAAACCTGCAAGACGAGCCAAATCGACAGAACCTTCCGTGTGACCAGCTCGAACCAGCACTCCACCGTCTCGAGCTTGAAGAGGGAAGATATGTCCTGGACGTTGTAAATCGGATGGTTTGCTTTGAGGATCCATCAAAACTTTAACCGTTTGTGCCCGTTCAAAAGCTGAAATTCCCGTAGTACTCGTAACCGCATCAACACTCACGGTGAAGGCTGTTCCATGAGGATCAGTATTGTTATTGACCATTTGTTGTAGTTCTAGGGCATGGATTCGCTCCCTAGTCATGGGAACGCAGATTAATCCTCGACCATAAGTAGCCATGAAATTAATGGCCTCTGGAGTTGCCATTTCGGCAGCCATCACCAGATCTCCTTCATTCTCACGGTCCTCATCATCTACCATGACGATCATTTTACCTTGTCGAATATCTTCCAAAGCTTCTTCTACAGTGTTAAATGGCATGTCTTTCACTCCTCGTATAAATTAATTGATTAGACTAATCGACTTAAACAAATCCATGTTCAGCTAAAAAGCCGAGAGAGAGATCTTGTTTACTTTTATCAGATGTCGTCTTTAGACCCATAAAGCGAGCAACGTATTTTCCAATAAGATCTGTTTCTAGGTTGACACTAGCACCGATACTCTTTAAGCCAAGTGTCGTTTCCTTAAATGTATGGGGTATTAAAGAAACTGTAAAATAGTCAGTTTCAACATCAATGATGGTTAGTGATATTCCGTCGATAGCAATTGAACCCTTTGGCAGCATATAGGAAAGAAGAGCCGCAGGCGCATTGATTTCATAGACTTGTGCAATACCCCAAGGGACAATTCGGCGGATACTGCCAACCCCATCGACATGACCGCTGACCAAGTGTCCGCCTAACCTAGTTTGAAGCTGTAACGCTCGTTCAAGGTTAACGCGGCTTCCAGCCTTAAGCTCAGCAAGGTTGGTTTTTGCTAATGTTTCAGCCATGACATCAACTGTGAATTCACGGTCACTTAGCCGAATTACAGTCAAGCAAACCCCGTTAACAGCGATGCTATCACCGATTTGGGTTCCATTAAGGACCTTTTTTCCCTCGAGTGTAAGGTGCCCTGATTCTGGCAAGATTCGAAGGGCATGAACCGTGCCTAATTCTTCTATAATTCCAGTAAACATAGATCTCCTCCCTAAGGCATCTTGGTACTATCCTAAGATTGCATTCATCTATTTTGAAATATATCCTGTTAAATGAAGGTCACCAGTATCCGTATCAAAGCTGAGATCATCCAGAGTTATAGCCTCAGACATGAGTTTGATATGCAAACCTGAAAGGGGAGAAGGGCCGTTTCCGCCAACAAGTTTAGGTGCAATAAAAAACTCAACTTTGTCTACATACTGTTCTTGAAGGAGTGTACCTGCCAGGCTGCCACCGCCTTCTAACAAAACACTATTCCAGCCACGGCCTACTAGATCACGCAACAAGTTTTCAAGGGGGACGTAACGGTCGGTATTGTATTGCCAGACTTCAACTTGTTTCAAACTCTGCAGTCGTTTAACCTTCTCGGGAGATGCAGCCAATGTGGTTGCTATAATGCAAGGACTGAGTTCAGAGGATGAAAGGATCTGAGCCTTCTCGTCTATGCGTAGTGTACCGTCTACAACCAGTCGAACAGGGTCTCTACCACCGGGATGACGGCAGGTAAGTGCGGGATTATCCTGAAGAACAGTTTCACTCCCTACGAGAATTACATCATAGGCATCTCGAAGTTGATGTACATAATAACGTGAGGCCTTATTGCTTACCCAACGCGAGTCACCTGTTTCAGTGGCAATTTTTCCGTCTAGGGTCATCGCGGTCTTATAAAGGATGAAAGGCAAGCCAGTGGTAATTGCTTTTATAAAGTCTTCATTAAGGCGTGAAGCTTCTTGTTCCAAAACACCTAAGTCAACGTGAATTCCTGCATCCCGCAATCGATCTAAACCGCGACCCGCGACCAATGGATTAGGATCCTTCATAGCAACGACAACTCGTTTAATTTCGGCACGGATTAGAGCATCTGCACAGGGAGGAGTTCGCCCAAAATGTGAACATGGCTCCAAGGTTACATAAGCCGTAGCACCACGTGCTAGATCTCCTGCGTCTGCAAGGGCGTGAACTTCTGCGTGAGGAGTTCCTGCTTTATGATGATACCCTTTTCCGACTATGGCGTTGTCTTTGACGATAACACACCCCACCAAAGGATTTGGACTAGTTCTGCCTAATGCCTTGGCCGCCAACTCAAGCGCACTTCTCATAAATTTTTCATCGATTTGATTTGAAGGACTTGATTTGTACATGATGGTTTCCTTTCTATTCATTATTTAGTGTCTCCCAATAACCAAAAAAAATAGAAATAAAAAAACACCCGTTTTACTCTGGGTGTTGGGTTAAAGACACAGCTTATAGAAAACTTAGCTATCGCCCACACGAAGACACTGTCTTTGCACGTAGTAACCCTTCTTACAGACATTGCCTTTACACGTATTAGCCCTTCTTGCAGACATTGTCATCGAACGTGTTAACATAGCTGAGAAGCCTTCATGCGCGACGCCAGCCATAGTTTCACTTGAACAAAGCGAAAAAATGCATGCGAACACAATAAATAGGCTGTTCCTCTTCTCATCCAGACTTTAACTGTCGGCCCTGGAATTTCACCAGATCTGCCAATAAAGGCTCGCGGGCTTTACCGCCGGTAGGGAATTACACCCAACCCCAGAGGAGTATTACGATTATTGAATTGTTTATAGTTTACTCCAGGCTATCGATTTTATCAACCCCATTAACAATATTCCTGATTTAAATGAGGTATTTTACTCATGACCTTTCACCGCTAAAGAAAACTTGGCTGGCGCCCGAAGACACTGTCTTGCACGTATTAGCCTTTTTGCAGTATATAACGCAAGTTTATACTTTCTGACAGTGGAAGCAAATCCCATGTAGGGCCAGGAATTCATCACGCAATAAACCCATGAGAATGGCATCATGATAGTTCCCTAATACGTAACGAGCTTCCCTTTGGCGGCCTTCAATCTTGAACCCGACTTTTTCATAGGATTTAATCGCTCTAGTGTTTTCATCCCAAGTATCTAATGAAATGCGGTGCAGATTCCATTGTGTAAAAAGGAAGCGTGCAAATACTATTAGAGCATCAGTTCCATAACCTTTTCCCCAATAAGATTTCTTGCCAATAACCACATAAATAGCCGCTGATCGAGCTGGTATATTGACTTCTTTGAAACCGATAGTGCCTATAAGCTGTTTGTTATCATCTAGAATAGAATAACGGTAAATATCCGGCGATTCATCAAGAAATTTAACAGCAATCTGATCTTTGCTGAGTAAACTATTTAACGGCCAAGCCCCGCTAGACCATAGATTAACATCGGGGTCATTGTACCATTCATATAATTCGTCAATATCATCCTCTTCAACAGGACGAATCGCTGTTTTTTGACCTTTCAGCATTAGGAAGAACTCCTTATGAAATTATTATTCTTATATTAACTAGATTTTATCACTATTTGTTAATTAAGACCACTTTTATAGTATGAAAAAACAGACTTAGAATGAAATCTAATTTTACAGAATGATTAAGACACAAGAAAAAAGGTGCCTATCTAAGATCACTTTAAAATAAGCGGTCTTAGATAGGCACCTTTAAAGACTTACATATCGTCGAAGTGGTCGGGGCGACGGGATTCGAACCCACGGCCTCTTGGTCCCGAACCAAAAATTCATAGGATAAGTGATTTACCCATTATGGGTAATTCATTACTCTCATGCGGTTCCTAGGGTTTTGTAAAAATTTATCAAAGATCTTATTTTGGCCTATATTCCTAAAAAAAGTAGGTCAAAAGGGGGTCAACTGCTTTTCCTTTTGAACTCGATTACCTTACCCATTTCTATAGGTTTTTTGTTTTTCTCTTCGTCAATCTTCATGAGTTTTTCATCTATTTTATCAAATACATTATCGATTGCATTTGCTGTCTCTTCAGATGAGTCATCGAACATATCTCCATAAATATCTAACGTTGTTGTAGATTCGTCATGGCCAAGGATATACTGTAAATCTTTTAAGGAAAGAGTTTTTCTGTTTAAAAATACAAACGTATGTCTTAAGCAGTGAGGGCTAGCCTTTATTTCAGCTTTTTCTGCAAATCTCATAACCATTTTGGTAAACGAATCAGCCCTGAGCATCGTTCCGTTTTCACTGGGGAATAAAAATCCTGTTTTTTTGAGGTCCTTATTGTGGAGGATCGGATTAGTTTCTTTTTTTAGCATCTTTCCTTGCTCACTCAGATACTCTATTGCTTTTTTGGATAAAGGTACGTAGTGAATTTTCGCTGACTTGTTGTCTCCGATACCATCCTTACTATCAGATTCGTCAATCACAATTCGGCGATTATCTAAATCAATATCATTATCCCGGAGAGCGAGTAATTCTCCGCGACGCATTCCGGTTACGAGTAGTAACCTCATTGCCCATATCCATCGGCTGTTTTTCATGGCCCCAAAAAGATCGTGCAACTCTTTAATCGATAATACTTTTCTAGGTTTTTTTTGTTTATTGGGAATCTCGATGTCCTTCACGGGGCTTTCTGGTATCTTTTTTTCCTTGACAGCTTTTGCAAATCCCCTGCGCATTACTCCGACTGTTTCCTTGATTGTCTTAGTTGAATAACCTTTTTGCTCGGGTTTTATTACAGTTCCATCTTCGCCAAGTACAGCTTTCTTTACAACCTTTGAATTCATCTTAGCAACTACAGTTTGAATATCTGTTGCTTCTACTCCAGGAAGCTTTCTGTGGCCCAATACAGGACTTACATGCTGTTCATATAGGGTTTTATACTGCTCGTACGTAGCAGTCTTTTTTATGGGCTTTATATAGATCTCCAGCCATTTCAAAAACCATTCATCGACTTTTAATTTATTTGACTCGGTAATAGGTAGATCTGCAACTTTTCTAACTTTTGCTTGTAGTTCCTTTAAAGTCTTACCATATAGTGTCCTGGGTTTCCCGTCCTTTTTTTGAGTCCATTGGACACGACCATCTTTACGAGTTTTATAACTTCCTAAGCCGTTTGGGTTACGTTGTTTGGCCATAATACTTACTCCTTATCGTCTTCCAGTTTTGCTTCAATCCTACCTATCAATTTCATTTGTTCATCTCGGGAAAGTTTTCTCCAGAGACTGATTAGGCGTTGCTCATCTGCATCAAACTCATTAATAAAAACTTTACCAAAATCTCGATTATCCTCATTTTCATTAGATAAATATTCCATTGATACATCGAAGAACTGAGCAAGCTTTTTTAGTGTCGGAAACCTAACGTTTTCGAAACCCTTTTTAAATAAGCCATCTAAAGTTGTATAAGGAATGCCAGCCCCTTTTGCAACATCAGATTTGTTCAGATCCCTCTCTTTCATCATCATTTCTATCTTTTCAATCATGTTCATTCAAACCAACAGCTCCCTACAAATATTTTACAAATATCATTATATCCAAAATCGACAAAATAACAATACATATTTTACCCCTTTGCGTAATATTTTATAAGTTACCCATTGACATATTACCCCAAGGGGTATTATATTTAACTTGTGATTACGAGAAGGGGTAATGAAAGGGGGTGCCAAAACATGTTTCCTAACTTAAATGCAGAAATGGCAAGAATCGGAATTAAGAAAAGACACATTGTAGAACTATTGGGATGCACACCAAAGACGCTAAGGAGTAAGTTTTCCGGAAACTCCGATTTTACTATCAAGGAAATGAAGAAAATTCGAGACAAATTCTTTCCTAAGCTTACTCTAGACTTTTTATTCATGGATGAAAGCACTGCTAACAATGAAAAAGATTTTGCTCGAGTTGTTTAAGTAAACGACTTGAGCAATGAACATACGTACTTAAAACGTTGGCTAATGGAGGGAGGTGAGACAAATGGACCAAACACCCATCGAGTCATGGATCGAACAATGGGGCACTAACCTGGACCGGGAGGCGAAGGCTGAGCTGCTTGAAGCTGTTCATAAAATGGTATCGGCTAAACCATTTCAACAAATTATTAATCTGTCGATCGATGCCAGTGAAGCTCTAGAAGTAATGGCAAAAGCAGAGCCCGAGGAAGTTTTAGCTCTGTACAAAGAAATAGCCGAGCTGAAAGGGCAAGTTTCAGTTCGGCAATCGATAACGATAGAAGAGTTTGCTGTGGAGTTGGAGGCTTATAGGTCTAAGGCCTTGCACAAAACGGGATAACCAAGTCGATAGCTTAGGAAGTGGGTGAGAAACGTGAAAGAGGGAGCAGAATTAAAATCTCCTCAAGAGTCTCATATCTGGAAAAGTGACCATCCAGCACATGAATCTCGTAAGGAGATTACGAAAGAGGTTATTCAGCTATTTGCCAGTAAAGGCATGACCTATGACGAGTGTTACAAAGCACTCGAAGACATCAACGAAGCACTAATGTACCAGTCTAGGTTTGTGACTCTTTAGGCGGCGTGAGCTTAAACTCAAATTCCCACTTAAGCTCGTACTGTTGATATTCCTTGATAAGATCTAGTAATTGATAGGCAACGTTGTCATTGAGCCTCGCATTGCAGGCTTGGCATCGGATAGCAAAATGACTTTGATGAGCTGCTCTAGATTGAAGGGCTTTAAAATCCAGAGTCATGGTTGATCCGCAATCACCACATTTTAACGTCAAATTCATTATTATCCCTCCTCTCATATCGACATAGTTAGTCTGGACAACTTACCATTTCGACGAGGATGGAGGGAAAACCTGTAAATATTTCAAGAAAGGAGGAAAAACCATGAAACGAAACTTAGCCGAACTCATGCTCATGAGCAGCATGATGCAGCCCTACGGTTCAAGCAATCTCTTGCCGATGCCGGCGGGGCGGATTATAAACGATGGGTTACCCGGCAAGGAACACGCTAAGCGAAAGGCCAGAAACAAGATGGCTAGGAAGTCCAGGAAACGGAATAGGAAGTGAGGTGGAGTGCGATGGAGACTATAGACGTATTCAGGAAACTCAGAGATATTTCGTGTGAGGTAGTCGAAGCCCTTGAAAAGGAAGATGCAGAAAAAGCGGAAACCGCCATGGGGAAATTCATGTACTTAATGATGCAGTTGAATGCATTGAAGTGAGGTGATACCGTGCTCAGAAAAATCCTCGAATCAAAGAAAGGTCCACTGACCGATGCTCAATTCGCCGAAATTATGGACCTTGCCACAACGGACATAAAAATTAACCGCGTCAACTTCGGCAAGCGGACGAGCCTAAGTGAAGCGGTGGAGATAGCGGCCGGATGTTTTGTTGCAATGGGCCGCGGGAATGTAGCCTAATAAGGGGGAGGTGATACCCGTGTCATACGAGATCATCCCGAAACGCGGTTATGTCGAGCTTTGGATAGACGGTATATTTGCGGGGAGCTTTGACTCCGAGGAAGAGGCGAAGGCCGAGGTAAATGCAGCTTAATTTAGGAGGGAGGTGCCTTGAAGAAAGTTATTAAGTTGATTCCCCTCTGCAAATGTGGACAACCTATGGTGTTTCCGGAGGGAAAAACAAAAGCTAGGTGCACGGTAAATGGGTGCGGTATGAGGTGGGAACTTGGGCCTGAAGGTTACTGGGCGAAGGGACTATTTACAATAGTATTTACCCCAATTTTCACAGAGCGACCTAAACCAAAGGTTAATCACTATCAAAAGTACATGCGATGGAGGGAAAGGTCTAAAGGGGGAAGGGTTCACTAATGACCTATGAACGCTTTTTCAAACGCCTGGAGACCTGTGGAGGTTGCGCTGGACCGCGAGATAAAACACACTGCAGTTTTACAGTAGTTTGCACCTACGTTGAAAAACTTGCTAAAAAAGGAGTGATTAGAAGTTCGAAGGATTTTTGTTATCCCACTACTACTGGCAGCGATCTTATGCTTAACACCGTCGAAAGCGGTTTGCCCGGAATTGCCTCAATCAATCCACCAACAAACGAGATCCCCCCAGGAATCGGTCCCTGCAACGCCGATTAGTCGAGGTACATCATCAAAGGTTGAACGACGAATCATGATCGTCACGGCCTACTCCGCCAACGACAAAGGAATGGATGGCAAGGGCATTACGGCCAGCGGGGAAACAGTCCAAGAAGGCCGAACTATAGCCGCCGATCCGAGCGTACCTTTCGGTACCCAAATCCATATTCCGAGGCTAGGGAATACATACACTGTCACGGACCGTGGTGGCGCGATCCGGGGGAATAGGATCGATCTTTACATGGAGAAACGGAGTGATGCTATAGAATTCGGTGTTTGGGAATTGGAAGTTTGGATTGGAAAGTAAGGAGGAGTTCAATTGGAAAAGCTCGATCAATTTGACTTAGAAGTTATTAACGCTCTCCGAGAATTAGAAATACCGGTTCATCTTAGGGGTTATGAGTACATTAAAACGACTATGAAGGTTATTAAATCAAATCCAAAGGCTATCCAGAGGGTTATTAAGTTGTACGAAACCATTGCGGAGATGGAAGACACAACCCCATCGAGAGTGGAGAGAGGAATAAGACACGCTTTAGAAAGCGCGGAATCAGATTTCCTCACTCAGAAAAAAGTTCTTGGTACGGATCGAAAACTTACAAATAGTGAATTCTTGGCAACGTTAGCCGAGGTCGTCCGAGTCAAACTGGCAGGTGTAGCATGAAGGACCTTACAATTGGTCAACTTCTAGACCTCCAGGGCCTTGCCAAAAACTTTAGACACCTAGTTTCTCAAGTGAGTATAGGTTTCCACGAAAACGGGCTTATGAGAGTAACCGTGATCTCGGTTCTAGATGCAGATCAGGATGATCTTAACGGAGTGCTAGGGGACATATTCCCTGGTATGGAGTACCGAGGCAATGTCGGCGTTGAGATTGATGGTGGCGAACTAGGTGAATTCCACTTTATCGACTATAACGGCGAAACTCTTATGCATCTGTGCATGAAAAAGACCCCCACTGCAATGGAGGTCCCAAGGGAAATATCTCAACTAGATTATACCGAAATTACGGAGGTGGCGCAATGAACGAGATAAGACTCGCAAGAATGGAGCTTAGAAATTTTAAAGGGATCAAGCAATTCACTCTCGATATTAACGGCCTGACCGCAAACGTTTTTGGTGAGAATGGGACTGGTAAGACAACGCTTTACGATGGGTTCCTATGGATTTTATTCAACAAAGATTCGGCGAACCGGGCCGACTTCTCGGTAAAGCCTCAGGGTAAGAATGGTAACGACATCAATTATCTTGAAACTGAGGTTGTGCTCCATCTTTTAATTGATGGTCGTCCCAAAATCCTCCGCAAAATGCTTGAAGAGGTCTGGACAAAAAAACGGGGTGAGGCTTCGAAGGAGTTTACGGGTCATCAAACCTCTTATTGGATTGACACGGTGCCAGTCAAAAAGAAGGAGTATACAGACCAAATCAATTCGATCATCGATGAAAATGCTTTCAAGCTCCTGACAAACCCTTTCTACTTTTGCACTCAGTTAAAGTGGGAGGATCGTAGGAAAACACTCATGGAGATCTGTGGCGATGTCTCGGATGCGGATGTAATTGCATCTGACAAGAGTCTTGCCGCTCTCACTGATATATTATCCGGTAGATCAATCAATGATCAAAGGAAGATTATTGCCGAAAGGATTAAGAAGCTGAATAAGGACATCGACGCGATCCCGATCAAGATTAACGAATTATCAAGGACACTACTTAGTGAAGATGTTAATTATCAGGTGGTCGAGGAGAATCTACTTGCACAGAAAGCAGTTCTAAGGAAGATCGAGCAAAGCATGACGGATGCAAGCCAGACGGCTGCCGAGTATCGCCAAAACCAACAAGACCTTTTCAAGCTCACTGCTGCCATGGATGAACGCAAGAAGGAACTGGATGCAGGTGCAATGGCTGGCCTTAATAGGGCTATTGATGAAAAATCGAAGCTCGAGGGCGAAAGGTACCGAGTAAGCGCGGAACTGAGTTCCAGCGAAGCTAATATCAAGTCAAGCAAAGCGAATATCTCAGATATGGAAAATGAGCTTGTAACCCTGCGTGCAAGATGGAACTCAGAAAATGAAAAGCAGTTTGTTGATCCTGATCCGGATATGTTTATCTGTCCAACGTGTCAGCAGTCGTTGCCGCAAGAAAAAAAGGAAACCCAAATAACTCAAATGAGAGCAAACTTTGAATCAACAAAGGCTCATGCCTTGGCTAAGATCAACGAAGATGGTAAAGCGATAGCTTCAAGGATAAACATTAGAAAAAATGAGTTGGAGGAGCTTGAGAGCAAACTTATTCTTACCGACTTGAAACGGTCTGAACTTGCCGAACGGCTCACCGAGCTTAACAAAGAAATCGAAGCCGAACGACAACGCACTTTCGGGGCCAACTATGAGGCAGATGCAAAATACTCAACCCTACAGGCTCAATTCCAGGCCCTCAAGACTGAACTCAATAAGCCGATCGAGGACCAGACTTCCGAGCTTATCCAGCGAAAGAACGAGGTCGCAGAGAAGATCAATGAGCTTAACAAGGTCCTCAATAACCGTGATGTACAGATAAGAACTCAAGAACGGATCGAAGAGTTGAAGGACGAAGAACGCTCATTAGCTGGTCAGTTAAGTGAGTTCGAGGGGCATAAGTATTTGATCGAACAGTTCGTTAAGGCAAAGGTTAATCTCCTTGAGGACACCATAAATAGCCGGTTCGAGATTGTAAAGTGGAAGCTCTTTAAGGTCAATATAAATGGCGGCATCGAAGAATGTTGTGAGGCCATGGCCGATGGCGTTACTTGGCCAAACGTGAACCATGCCGGGAAGGTTAACTCTGGCCTTGATATTATAAACGTCCTAGCGGGCCATTACGGATGCACAGCACCAATCTTTATCGACTTTAGGGAGTCGGTGTCGCGGATCATTGAGACTAAGAGTCAGGTTGTTAATTTGATTAAGAGCGAGCCGGATAAAGTGCTTAGAGTGGAGGTTGCTTGACGATGAACGGATATGATTCAAACTTGGCCAGAAAGAAACAAGCTGAATATTGTAGGGTCAATAAGGTTCCACACTTTGCCCCGGAAAGTGGACGTTGCTGGAGATGTCATCGAAATATTTATGATCCATGGACGAGAATGAATCCTGGTTATATAAAGACCGATACGGGTTATGTGTATGGTGATGTTGAGGTTACGACCGGGATAACGGTCGACAAAGCCGAGAAGGAACTTGTTACCGGGTGCCCACATTGCAATAGAAGTTATTGCGATTAATAAGAGAATTCGAGGAGGAATAAACCATGTCAAAAGATTTAACGGTTAAAAACGACCATGAACTAACCATGTCCGAAAGGTTTATGAATAAGGTCTTAGCTGAATTCCGAGGTGGAGTTGGCGAAGTTGTCCTAACTAATTTCCAAAAGCGTCTTGCTCAAAACTACTTCATGGTTGCCGATATGGCTTTGAGATCTGCAGAGGATAAGCGTAAAAAGAAAGCGGAGAAGTATCGCGATAAAGTCCCTGTTGTTTGGTCAAATGTGGACATGGAGAAGCTTGCTCAGAGTGTTGTTTCGGCTGCTAGGATCGGTTGGGACCCAACCCAAGACAACCACGTGAGCCTAATTCCTTTCAAGGATAACGCGACCCAGAAGTACAGCATGACGTTCATGCCTGGATACCGAGGGATCGAGCTTAAGGCAAAAAAATACGGACTAGATGTACCGGACGTTGCAGTCGAGTTGGTTTATTCTAACGACCGATTCAAATCTTTCAAAAAGGACCGAAATAATAAGGTTGAGACATACGAATTTGAGATCGTTAATGATTTTGACAGGGGTACCATAATTGGAGGTTTTTACTACCATTCATTCCCCGATAAGCCTGAGATGAACAAGCTTGTAGTTCTTACCTTAAAAGATATAGAGAAGCGTAAACCCAAGCACGCATCCGCTGAGTTTTGGGGTGGAGAGAAAGACGTTTGGGAAAATGGGCAAAAAGTAGGGAAGGAAACGGTCGAAGGATGGTATGACAAGATGTGTTATAAGACCATCTACAGAGCTGCCTACAAGGATATCACCATCGACTCACAAAAGATTGACGATGACTACATGAAGCTCAAGCAGATCGAGAACGAGTTTGCAGAGTCGGATGTTGAACGAACGATTGCCGAAAACGCGAACCAAAACGTGATCGATATTACTCCTCCAGAGAATGAGTCACCTGACTGCTTGCCTGAGCCTGAACAAGTCCACCATGAAGATCCACCAATTCGGCCAGTTCAGGAGAACACTCAAGCACCAGCTGGACCGGATTTCTAAGCCATGAAACTAAAAGTAATTGGCTCAAGCTCAAAAGGAAACTGTTACATCCTTGAAACACCAACAGGGAGCCTCCTGCTTGACGCAGGGGTTCCCTTCAAGGAGATACAAAAGGCGCTTGACTTTAATTTGTCTCGTGTCCGCGGGTGTTTGGTTACGCATGAACACCAGGACCACGCCAAGGCAGTTAAGGAACTTACCTTTTCCGGAATTGATTGCTATATGTCGATGGGTACCTTAAAGACCGTGGAAACCCTAAATACCCATAGGCTAATGCCAGTAATATCCGGGATGAGTTTTGATCTAGACGATTTCATAATACTGCCTTTTGACACTCAGCACGATTGTGCTCAGCCTCTTGGATACCTGATAGCCTACAAGCCGACAGGTGAAAAACTTCTCTTCGCAACAGATACCTATTATATCCGGTACCGGTTCAATGGCCTTAACTATATCCTAGTCGAATGTAATTACTGCCGTGATATTCTCGAAGAAAATATTCAGACGGGACGGGTACCTGAGTCGTTAAAGAACCGGCTACTAGAGAGTCATTTCAGCATGGACAATGTTAAGGACTTTTTGAGAGCTAACGACCTCACAAGAGTTAGAAAGATTGTATTGATTCATCTGAGTGATGGTAATTCCGACGCGGCCAGGATGGTTAGCGAGATCAGAGATTTGACGAGGAAAGAAGTAGAGGTTGCAGAGCCTGGTAAGGAAATCGAATTAGCTCTATGTCCATTTTAATCATGGAAAGGTGATTTATGGTCGACTGAGACCAAGGTAAGGGGAGGCGAGCTAGATGAGTAAATACCAAGTCTATTACTGCAGTCATTGCGAGGTCAAATTTGCGGTCGACCAGGACTTTGATGATCATGCGGTTATAGATTGCCCATTATGTCATGATGATCAATATTTAACCGATGCTGGAGAGGCGGTGGATGTGGAATGAAACATCTTCTTTGGCAGCTATTCGCCAGTAAGCGCAAGATCTGCATCACTCAACCTACAGGCCGGTAGTGATTCATCTTAGAATAGGCCTGACTGATCGATGGAAAGAGGAGCATTGCCCGGGCTGCGGGAGCGTGCTTTTGGTTGAGGTTTAAGAATCATGCTGTATAAGCAACGATTTCAAAAGATTCATGAGCTCCTTAAAGACCATGGGTGTAAGTCAACCTTTTCATTTCGTAAAGAATATGAATCGCCAACATTATTTGGAGAATCTGACTTTTACAAACCGGAACAAGACATGCACTCGGATCGTACTCAGAAAGAATGGCGTGAAAAAGTTGACGCTAACCTAGATGTTTGCGTGCCGACAAAAAAAGCGTTCTCCGAAAGAGAACAAATCAGATTCGACATCTACTGGAGCCAGAAGGCCAAGCTGTATCGCATGTATATTTCTTTACCAACGTCTGCAAGAAGTATCTCGTTGAGTCTCAAAAGATTTAAGACACAAGAAGAGTTGATTGCAGAAGGTGAAGTTTGGTTGGCCAAAGCAGGCTGTAAGAAAGTAAAGAAAATTGATTTTAGGGAACCTAAGGTCGAGAAGATTGAGCAAATGGCTCTATTTTAGGGTGAGGTGAGAAAGTGAGTAGGAAGGTTTACATCACAAGTGGCATGAGTATAGACGAACGGTTGCTTGATGTGGCAGAGCAAGACCAAGTCGCTGCACTCATATGGCCATGGATACTAACAACATTTGATGACTGGGGAAGGGCAGAAGCTAAATCTAGAAAACTCAAAATGAAGATTTTCCCTGGAAACGAAATAGTTTCAGCTGATTCGATCGATGCAGCGCTTCGCCTATATCACGAACACGGACTAATTCAGCTTTATGAAGTAGATGGACGTCCATATATGGCTATTCCTCACGAAAAGTGGTTCAAGTATCAGACTCATATTCGAAAAACCAAGCGCGAAGTTGATGAATCAAAGTATCCAGCTCCACCCATAGCGCTAGTGAACGCGCAAGTGCGCGATAAATCGCGGGAAAACACACCTTCACCTTCACCCTCCACCCTTCCACCCTTCACCTTCTGTAGTAACAACAATAACAACAACGCGCGCGAGGAAAATGAGCAAACCGTGAACGAATCGGTTGAAAGTGATACGAATCCCGATGAAATCGCGAACGATTTGCCGGAAACTCCGAACGACTTAGACGAGACTTTCTCAAAGGTCGTCGATGTAGAACGTCCTAAGGATTTGGGTACCAGAGCAGTTAACTGGGCCGAAAAGAATTGGGGGATACCCATCCCGGAGGGTACAGCTAACAATATCCTTGCCTGGTGTGATGAATTCTTGACAAGAGGAAGCACGGAACCTGACTTTGTTGTTATCGAAGCGCTTAAACGCTGTTTGGATGCCAATGTAAAAAACATGAACTATTTACGAGCTGTGCTTACGGACTGGCGTGATAATGGGATTCTAACCGTGTCCCAAGTCGAAGCCAGAGAGATTGAGCGTAAAAAGCAAAAAGGACACAAGCGAAATAACAAAGACCCAGGGGACAAGCCTCCTGAGCCGCCAAAGCCGGGTAAGTACGATGGTTTTTATCTGTAAAAACAGGAATCGGAGGGAAACAAGATGGGTTACGAAAAATCACCGCGGATCAGAGATATAGCCGAGGAACTAATTGACGATCATCATCCGCACCTCAAGGATGCCAAGGAAGTTATAGAGTATTTTACGCGGGATGATAGCGGGGTAGATTGGTTAGGCAAGTGCAAAAAGTGTACGAGCTTTGAAAGATTCTTAACTGGCAAGATGTTTCACATTTTTATTATTGAGCTAGCGCTTGAGGCGTGGCCAACAGAAAAACTCAAAGCCCTTATCGATCATGAGCTCTGCCACATTCAAAGAAAAACTGGCATGGAAGTCATTGAACCAGCAACAGGCAAAATCATCAGGAAGGAATGGGCCAAAAAAGATGATCCGGACAATTGGTATATCCGGGAGCATGATGTCGAAGAGTTTTCCGATGTTATTCACCGGCACGGGCTCTGGGAGCATGGTATTGAGAAATTCGCTGAGGCTGTTAGGGAAGCGGATTACCAAATGACGATTTACGATGCAGAACACGAGCAGGAGATGAGAAGGGCGCAATGAACCACAAAGAATCGGATGAACAAATCTCCCTCTTCCAGTGGGCAAAGATGGCTCAATGCCAATATCCTGAACTTAAACTCCTTCACGCCATCGGGAACGGAAACGCAAAAAGAAATATAGTCCAAGGGGCAAGGATGAAGCGAGAAGGAGTTTTGGCAGGGGTATCTGATGTCATGCTTCCTGTTGCCCGGGGTGGCTATCACGGACTATATATTGAGCTTAAGGTAAAGGGTAATAAGACGTCGGAAGCCCAGGAATGGTGGATAGAAGAGACTAAAAAGCAAGGTTATTACTCAACTGTCTGCTATGGATGGACTGAGGCAAGTAAGGTTATCCAGAAGTATCTTGCAAGGAGGAAAACCCATGAAAGCACTCGTGGTACTTAACGGCCAATATTTCGCAGGCAAAAACGAACTAGACAATAAGCTCATATTTGAGCCAGAAAGGACCAAGGCGATGCCGGTTGATGATAAGGACCTGAAATTTATCGTACAGACGGTTGCCGGATGGGTTGCGGATAATGAGATTGAGCTTCATCGGCTCGAAATACTTAGAGCAAAGAAACGCCAAAGTGAGGTGCCGTCATGAAGGCCTACGGAACCGTAGTGACAGCCAAGCTCATGCAGGCTAAGGATGTGCCGGAGGTCGGGCCGGTAAAGACTTACCGTCTTGAAGAAGAGTTTGAGACAAAGGTTGCTAGGAGCCTGCAGACCTTGATCAAAATCGGTAAACCGCAAATGAAAGTTGAAACAGAGGCCAAGCGTGAAGCGATACAGCAGATTATTATTGCGTGTATAAAGGAGTTGGATAGGGATGTGCAAATGCCGAAAGTGTAAGGCCTCTAAGTGTCAATGCAAGGATTGTGCGGAAAAGGATAAATGTGATTACTACCAAAAGATCGATGATTGCCGGTGGGTGAGGATCGGAGGGCGGAAGCGTGAGTAAATCAAAGATAGAGTGGTGCGACGCTGTATGGAATCCAACTACTGGTTGCAGTAAGGTTTCCGAAGGCTGCCGCAACTGCTATGCCGAACGATTATGGCCAAGGTTAAGAGCAATGGGCAATCCTGCTTATAAGGACCGAAATTTTAATGACGTAGCGTGTCATCCAGAGCGATTGGATCAGCCGATGCAGTGGAAGAAACCGCGAAGAATATTTGTTAATTCTATGAGCGATCTGTTTCATGATGATGTACCAGATGAGTTTATTTTTAAGGTGTTCAACGCAATGGCAAACGCTCAATGGATTAATGGACATACTTTTATGGTCCTTACGAAGCGCCCTGAACGCATGAAGCGAATAATGGAATTAATCAAGAAAGATTTAGAAGAACAGGCGAAACCGGAAAAGTTATCTAATGGGATGACTCGAAGGAAAATGACTTTTGGCTTTCCTCTAAAAAACGTTTGGCTTGGTGTCTCAGTAGAGAATCAAGCTGAAGCTGACGAAAGGATTCCATTGCTGTTACAGACACCGGCGTCAGTGCGGTTTATCAGTGCAGAGCCGTTGCTGGGTCCTGTTGATCTAAGTAGATATTTAGGCGGATTTTGTCATCCTGGTTGCATAAAGGATTTAACTTGCTCAAAGCATTGTGGGCACAGAAAAAAAGACGGTCTTGACTTGGTCATCGGCGGCGGAGAATCAGGACCAGGTGCAAGGCCAATGCATCCAGATTGGGTGCTGGGCTTGAGGGATCAGTGCCAAGATGCTAGTGTATCGTTTTTCTTTAAGCAGTGGGGAGAATGGAAAACGTTCTATGACAGAGAAAAGGATGATCCGGACTGGGGCAATATCCCGGAAGAAAAGAATGGAGTTCAGAGGTTGAATATCAATGGCGGACGCGGATTTCATGGAGATAGAGTTGTTTACCTCAAGAGAGTCGGCAAAAAGAAAGCTGGCCGCGAACTAGATGGTCGAACATGGGATGAAATGCCGATGATCGGAGGATCAACATGCTGAAGTGCGGGGATAGATTCTGCAGTAATCCGGAAAGAAAAACTGAACAGGATCTCCAGAATTGTAGCCTTGCTAAGAATCCAAAGATGAAAAATTGTTATTACCATAGGGTTGGTGAAGGTTGCAAAGAATGTGGGGGAAAGACCGTGAAGGTTGGCGCTGGTATACATTGTTTGGTTTGTGGAGCAAGTGGATAACCCTGTGGACAACCTGTTAATTAAATGTGAATAAAGGGGTGAACGAAAGGGGTGGCCAAGAGTGAAGGAGCTAATCAATGATTACAAAAATGCTTTGAGACAAGTCAATAGAGCAAAAAATTTGGCCACCGATCCAGAAGATAAAAAGTTACTAGGCAGCTGTGCCGACAGTCTGAGTTATTCAATTGAGTATATGGAGAACGGGAAACAACCTGGTAGTCGACGAGGGATTACTAGAAGAAGCTCCATACAGAGAGAAGTACCAGTGGATCCGCAAAACCTTGCTTTTGTTCGGGCAGCTGCTTTACAGAGTCAGCCGACTGAGGTTAGCGAAAAAATGCAACGAGCAATAGGCGATCTTAAGTATGCTTTTAGAGATTTGACAGTGAAGGAGAAGGAAGCTTACTCGTTAGTTAGGGCAAACGGTTATTCCTTTGGGGATGCTGCAGCGATCATGGGGATACAGAAGGGTACAGTCCAGACGCTGGTTAAAAGGGCTGAGGAAAAAATGTATTTGATGGTCGAGGATCTAACCGAGCAAGGAATTGTATTCAAGCAGGATATTCAGCTTGAAATGTTCTAGTTTTATATACGATTGCCACCTATATATGGGGTGCTCGTATTATTGAATAAAGCCAGAAGGTCTATAATCTCCTGGCTTTCATTCTCAAAGGCTTCTAAGGGTGGCCTTAATCCTCTAGAGTGCACAATATCTTGTAATAAGTTTAGAAGATTAAATTTTATTTATCTAATCTTGCACTGTTATAAACGAGGGATTGAGCATCTGTTTAATTGTTGATTTATCAAAATTGCCATCTCTTCTAAACACTTCATAGAACTGCTGTATTTCAAAATTTGTATCAATGAGCACATTATCAATAGAAGCTAATTCTTTTTGAGTTGAAAGCTTAATAATTATTTCATACATCAAAGAATCGACGTATGAATGTAAATGTTCTCCAATTGCTTTGATATTATTAGGCGTGTCACCGGAATGAACAATTCCGTTTCTTACTCTATAGATCCTGCGAATGTGCCAAGTAACACGTTCTTTATATTTCTCAGTTATTTGAAATATCGTTTTTTTGCTTTTTCCAGAATTAGAAATCTCATGTATTCTGCTTCGTAGTACTGGATAATTTGTTAGTTTCGAATAATAAGTGCTTCGCAACGGTTCATATTCTTGTAGTAACACAAAACATGCTATTTTTTCTTGTTCATCAAGATCTTGAGAAACAGATTTGAGTAATGTAAGATAATCTTCTTTTTCCAATACTTGTGAAATTTTTGCTCTTAAATCTGAAAATAGTGATACTAAATAATCTTTTTGAAGTATTGGGACAAGTATTTTGATTACTTCTTTGATTTTAGAATCATTTTGCATTGGAATACAAAGGACTTCAATTACCGACCAAAGATTAAGAAAACCTGTTTCATATTCTCGATTAGATAATGCTGTATTATGTAAATCAATAGCTTTTTGAAGGATTTTAAATTCTTTTTTTGCGTTAACCAATAAAGTAGTAACTAATGTTTCTGCAAAATCTCCAGCAGTAGGTATATCTAATTCTTCAATTGAGTTATAGCCCAGTGGAACTGCTGCCAAAACATTAAATGCTCCTTCATTAATCTCAAAGGTCATTCCTATTTTATAGATAAGGGACCTATTCTTATGACTAATGAATTTATAAAACTTTAGAAATAAATTAAATTTCTCATATGCTTTTCTAATCGCTGAGTAATAATCAAGAGCTTTAATTTTAATATAAACAGTCAAAAAGTCTTTAGGTAATTTAAGTCTGTTAAAATTTCCATCGTCCTCAAAATTTATCTTTAACATTTTTGTTAGAATATCCTTAAAATTAACGATTATGTCGGAGACTCCAAAATATACTTTAAAATCTTTATTTGTAAAGCTGAAATGTTCTAAAAAGACATTAAGAGAAGACATTGAGTCTACTTTATTCTTGAAAAAAAATCTTTGTGTATAAGTATAAACATATTCTGAAGTATATCCTCTGCAAATTAGTTCCGGTAAAAAACATTTTATTGCTTTTTCAATTTTCTTTTTTTCCTTTTGCTGAGGAATTATAAATTTCAAATATTCAACACACCATTGATAATATTTACCTCCTCCAAAAATGTGTTGAAGATAGTCCATAAGCTTTAATTGATCTACCTTCGTCGAAGTGTTTATAGCGCTTAATACACGTTCAATATTTTGTTGACCCCAATATTTTTTCAAGACAATATCATTTTGAAAAGTATCCTTAAACTCTTCTAAAATATAATCAAGATTTGACTCTTTAACTTTGCCTTGTTCTACTTTGTTACCTGTTTCAAGATACTCAATTATAAGTTGATTAGTATTAAGGATTGGAGCTTTATATATGTCGATGGAATAGTGAAACAGCATTTCTTCCAGTCTTTGAGCAAAATAGAGAAGTCCATCGTAATCAAAGTCCTTACTCCATTTATTGGGTGCTGAAAATTTCACCTTATTAGACCCCTTTCCGTAATTTATTTTCAGCAATAACTACCAAACTCTTTCTACAAGAACAATCCAAATCCTTTATTAAATGACAATAATTTCTTAAGACAGATTGGAAAGTAAGTTTTTTGATTTATACTGTTTGTTGGCATAAAGGATGCAAAGCCTTGGTGTTTAAAAACAGCAATAGCATCTAAAGTATAGCTGTAGTTGTTCTAGTTTTGTCATACGATTGCCACCTATATATAAGAGTACTTTCTTGCTAATTGAGGTCTTTGGGCCTCTTTCTTTTTGATTATGTTAGGAGGGGGAACATGGCCAAAAGAACTAGAATTGAGCCAGTTCTTTTTTTATGCCCAGTTTGTAAAAAGAATTATTTTTCGTTTCTTGAAAAAGTATGTTGCCCGGAGTGTGAAAAGAGGAAAGAAATTGAGGCTTTAAATAATGTATAGCAAAAAAAGATGATAGACGGAGTTAAAAATAAGTATCACGGGCATAAAAAAAGACCCTTTTACATGGTCCTCTCGAAATACGATTTATTATATTTGGCTTGTTGGCCTTTTTTTTATTTTTTCTTTTAAAACCACGAATTGCTACCAAAAGATAAATAATTGCAGTAATTAATTCTATTAACTTATTTAGATCTATTTCAATTAAATTCATCACAATAATCCCGCCCTTCTAACGTTTTAATATACACAACCAGTTCTAAAATATACTTTTTTGTTTAAGGGATTTGAAATTGAATATTAATAACCAGGATGAAGTCGGCCGATGGGTACAAAGCTTAATTGATGCTGACAACCTTCATGCCTTCTATGTTTCTGATCCCTGGATAAAGCTTAGAGTAGATGTGCTTGAAGAGCATAAGTATGAGTGCCAGCGCCACAAAGACCTAGGCTTTTACAAGCGAGCTAACACGGTCCACCATGTTCAGTATGTTAGGAAGTATCCTCACTTAGCATTGAGCAAGGTTTATGTTTTTGAGGGCAAAGAATACAAGAACCTTATACCCTTGTGCCATGCTTGCCATGAAGAAGCGCATGGGTACCGACAAAAGGAGAAGAAGAAACCGCTGACAGAGGAGAGATGGTAGTGTTCGTTTTATTTAAGTGTATGGAGTGCAGCCGGCTAATAGCTTGGACAGACAACAAGAGTGATGGTCACAGATGTGATTGTGGTGGGATACTTGATCCAATAGATAAAGGTAAAAGAGAAGACTTACGAGAAAAGTATTTTGTTCAAGGGGACATAGACTTTCACCCGAGGAAAGCGCTTTTTGCCATTACCTACAGAGAGCATGATGAAATCATGTATAACCTTTTATCTGAACGGTTTGCACAACTAAAAGCTACTCCGGATACTCGGAATGAAAAGAAGTATCAGCAGATAGAATACTTGCTTGGGTTGTATCGAAGAAAGATTGAGCAACACGATTTGAAAAGGTAATTGTATACCCCCGGTCAGAAAAAAACGCATTTTAATTAGGGGGAGCTTGACCGGTAAGGGTTATAGACAGTCTGCCTAGGCTTTCGCGCGTGAGGGGTGGTGGGGGGTGGTGATTTGGCTCCGAATGCAAAAACTAAGAAATATTTAAACTCCGAATTGTATGCCGAGGTTCAGAGGGGTTTATTAGAGCAGCTCAAGAAAAACGGCACTCTTGGGAAATATTATACCGATCTTGTTGGCGACTACATGGATATGTGGGTTACCAAATGCCTCCTCGTTGACGACATCCAAAGGCGCGGAGTAACCATCAAATATGATAATGGAGGCGGGCAAAAAGGCCTAAAAAAGAACGATAGTATTGAGCTGCGAATCAAAGTAAACGGTCAAATGCTTAGACTATTGACAGAATTGGGAATCAAGCCGGCGCAATCTGGCGGTGAAGGTGATGACCTCTAAGATCAATCAACATATCCTTCAATATATCGAAGCCGTAGAAAATGGAACAATAGAGGCTTGCGAAGAGCAACACTTATTAGTTGCCCATGTCAGGGCATGCTTCAATAGTGAGGATATATACACCGATGATGAACAGCTCGAAAACTATTTAAGCCTTACAAAGTACTTCCCATATGATCAACTATTTGACTGGGAAGAATTTGTTTTCACTTTACATTGTTGTACTTATAAAGCTAATGGTTTGCCGCGCTGGCCAGACTTATTTCTGCTTATTGGTCGTGGGGCGGGTAAAGATGGCTATATAGCTTTTGAAGGTTTTGCCCTATCCTCTCAATATAATGGTATCAAAAAGTATGACGTAGACATCTGCGCCAATAGTGAACTCCAAGCAAGGGCTCCATTTGATGATATCTATGGGGTATTAGAAGATCCTGAACATACTAAGAAACTGAAAAGGCATTTCTACTGGAACAAAGAAGAGATTGAAAATCTCAAAACAAAATCAAAGATAAAATACCGGACGAATAATCCAAAGGGGAAAGATGGATTACGGTCTGGTATTGTTGTTTTCAATGAGATTCACCAATACGAGGATTATGCAAACATCAATGTCTTCACAACCGGCCTAGGGAAAAAACCGCATCCGCGGAGAACCTATGCCACAACGAATGGGGATGTAAGAGACGGTCCCCTGGATCACCTCGTTGACCGAGCCAAAGAAATTTTAAAAGGCAATATTTCCGATAATGGAATGTTGCCTTTTATTTGTAAGCTTGATGACAAAGAAGAAGTTCACGATCCGAAGAAAAGAGAGAAGCCAAACCCATCGCTAAAATACCTTCCGCACTTGCGAGAAGAAATTGATAAAGAGTATGAGGACTGGAGACTTAACCCGGCACAATTCAGCGCTTTCATGACGAAGCGTATGAATATCCCTGATGGCAATAAGGAGATCGAAGTAACCTCATGGGATAACATCAAAGCATCATGTGGCGATGTTCCTGACTTAAGTGGTAGAACAGGAGTTGTTGGAATTGACTATGCCAGTGTGACCGACTTCGCGAGTGCTGGGATACTCATTCGGTTAGGAGAGATGAGATATTGGATCACTCATTCTTGGGTATGCACACAGTCTTTGGACCTTCCGAGAATAAAGGCACCCTTAAAAGAATGGGAAAAGCAGGGCTTATTAACATTCGTTGATGATGCAGAAATTAGTCCAGATATAATTTGTAGCTGGATAGCTGACCAGGCTATCAAATACAATCTCTCGAAACTTGCTTTGGATAATTTCAGATACGCTCTCGTGAAAAAATCTCTTAAAACAATTGGATTTGATTACAAAGATCACAAAAACGTAAAGTTAGTTAGGCCATCTGATGTGATGATTGTCGAACCTGTCATAAAAAGTTGTTTTATCAATCACAAATTTGCTTGGGGAGATAACCCTCTCATGAGATGGGCCGTTAATAACACAAAGAAAGTCAGGTCGGGCAGAAAAGAAGGCGAAGACACGGGCAACTATTACTATGCCAAGATCGAAGCCAAAAGCAGAAAGACCGATCCATTTATGGCCTTGGTGGCTGCAATGACCATTGAGGGTGAGCTGGGCGATGGAGATAGTACCTATGATGATCTACCGGTGATCGTCTGCTAAGGAGGTGAAAATTTGGGATTAATAACTTGGATTAAAGACAGACTTGGCGGACATGCCGTATTTCTGAGCGGTAGCGATGTGACAGGTGCCCTGGATGAATACTCAGGCTTGATGGCAGATATTTATTTTCGTGAGCTGGCCTTTTGGAGTGCAGTCAATATCATTGCCAACGCAGTAAGCAAGTGCGAGTTTAAGACCTTCTTAAACGGGAAGGAGACTAAGGGGAATGAATATTACCTATGGAATATTGAACCGAATAAGAATCAGAACTCCAGTGGATTTATCCATAAGTGGATTTCTCAGCTCTACCGGAATAACGAATGTCTGATTATCGGACACAATGAACAATTGCTCGTTGCTGACAGTTTTATTAGAACTCCCTATGCGTTATTTGATGATGTATTCACCGGCGTGACTGTCGGTGATTTTACATTTAAACGGTCCTTTAACCAGAGCGAAGTCTTATATTGGCAGCTCTCAAGCCAGGACATGCGGAAAGTAATCAATGGACTATATCAAAGTTACTCGAAGCTTATTGCATACTCAATGAAGTACTATCAAAAATCACGAGGCACAAAGGGGAAATTTGAATACGAAACTCTACCGGTTAATGGCACAGAGGAACGAAAGATCTTCAACAGTCTAGTAAATGAAAAATTTAAAGCATGGCTAGAAGCGGACAATGGTGTTATCCCTCTTGGAAAGGGCCAGAAGTTTACTGAGCTCACATCGAAGACCTATTCGAGTGAGGGTACCAGAGATATTAGAGCTATGATTAATGACATATTCGACTTCACGGCTAAGGGGTTTAACATTCCTCCGGCATTACTTCGAGGAGATATTCAAGGGACATCGGATGCGGTAGATCAGTTGTTGACTTTCGGTATTGATCCTTTGACCGATATGTTCTCCGAAGAAATTATCCGGAAGCGTGTTGGGAGAACGGACTATCTAAAGGGAACTTATCTGCAGATTGATACAAAAGCGATTAAGCATATTGATTTGCTCAGCGTGGCAAATGCCATCGATAAGATTATTGGCTCAGGTGCTTACTGCATTAATGACATTCGTAAGGCTTGCGGCGATTCGGTTATCGACGAGCCTTGGGCGAATCAGCATTTTATGACCAAGAATTATTCAACGGTTGCCGATCTACTGGCAGCCTTGGAGGGAGGAAATCCAAGTGGATAAAAACAGAAACTTGTTACATTTGGAGGGAGGTGAAAACGTTTGAAAAAGTTATGGGAACTAAAGCAATCCACCAACCCTGACACCTTAGAAATGTTCATCTATGGAGACATCGAAGGTAATTATTTTGATTGGTGGACTTGGGATATGGTTGAAAGCGAGACATCTGCTAACCACTTCAGGAATGAGCTAGCGAAATATCCTGATGCAAAGCAGATTAATCTTTACGTCAATAGTTACGGCGGTTCGGTGTATGAAGCTATGGCTATTAGGAATCAACTCAAGAGGCATCCCGCTGCCAAGACAGCTTATGTCGATGGGTTTGCTTGTTCGGCCGCATCATTTATCCTCACTGCATGCGATAAGGTCGTTATGTACTCAAACACCATGCAGATGATTCACAACATGTGGAATATAGCGGTAGGGAACGCTAAGCAATTGCGTAAGGCTGCCGATGATCTTGACATAATCATGGCAGGTAATAGACAAGCTTATTTAGAAAAGTCAAACGGTAAGATCTCAGAAAAAGAGCTTATCAAGCTGTTAGATGCAGAATCATGGTTAACCGCACAGCAATGTATTGATTATGGATTTGCTGATGAAATACTGGGTCAAGAGGTCGATCTTACCGGAGCTAAGCAGATGCTTCAAAAGATGAACATGACGTTAGAGCAGCATTTGAGCTACAATAAAGCCTTGGCTGCGCAGGTTAGAGAGTTATCCCAAAAGACTGAACCCCCTGAGCCCCCAGAACCGCCAACACCTCCAACACCACCGGATCCATCGGCGCCACCGCCAGAACCACAAGAAAATAAAACCATAAAGTTAATGGCGGCATTGTTCCGCTAATTTTTTTGTAGAGGAGAATGTATTTTATGAAAAATCTAGATTTACAGCAACAAAAGAAAATGGAGATTCTTCAGCGTATTAATCAAGCAATGAAGGATGGTAACGAAGAAAATCTTGCCCAAGCTTCCGCTGAGTATTTTGATTTTCTCCAAGAAGCGGTCATGGCTGAAGCAAAAGGATTGGTTCAGGCCGCAGACAACCAGGTCTTGGCAGGACGTGGGGCGCGTGCGCTAACTAGCGAAGAAACCAAGTACTATCAATCCCTCATTGACGCAATGAAATCTAGAAATCCCAAGCAAGCTCTAACCGAGCTCGACGTCACCTTACCGGAAACAATTATAGAAGCTGTCTTTGAGGATATTGTTGAAGCACATCCCCTTTTGGATGCTATTAATTTCACGCCTATTGGGGCTCTTACCGAAATGATCGTTAGTACTCTTGACGGGAGACAACTGTCAACTTGGGGTAAACTCACTGACGAGATCATTAAAGAACTTTCTGCTGGATTCATGACCATTAACGTGGGAAACAAAAAACTGTCTGCATTTTTGCCAATCAGCAAAGCAATGCTCGACCTTGGTCCTGTCTGGATTGACCGATATGTAAGGGCTAATCTTTCTGAATCAATCTTCAACGGATTAGAATTCGGAATTATTGACGGCCCTGGGATTGACTCGCCTATCGGAATGCGACGAAATCCAGGCTCTGCCCTTGATCCTGTGACAGGTTATGCACCCCTAGATGCAGAAGTGTTAAACGAAATTACACCTAAGAGTTACGGTGCCCTACTTGCGAAGTTAGCGGTTGCCCCCACAGGACTACAGCGAACAATACGGGAAATTATTTTTGTCGTCAGCCCTAAGGATTATTTCGCAAAAATCTTCCCAGCAACGACTTTCCAACAACCTGGAGATGGCATGTACGTAAATAATATCTTCCCGTTCCCAACTCGGCTTGTTCAGTCTGTTTATGTGCCAGAGAATGAGGCGATTATGGGTTTAGGAAACCGTTATTTTATGGGCCTAGGTACCGGGAAAAGCGGCAAAATCGAATACTCAGATGAGTATCGCTTCCTTGAAGACGAACGCGTATATCTAGCAAAACTTTATGGAGATGGCAAACCATTGGACAATAAGTCATTTCTACGCCTGGATATTACGAATCTCAAGCCAACTCCATGGAATGTTCAGATTGCAAATACTGAAGCTGACCCAATACCGTTCTATCAAGCATCTGATGCCAGACTGGCAAGCTTAGCCGTTGGGGCATTAACATTGTCTCCGGCCTTTAATAAGTCTGTATTTGTCTACACTGCAGCAACTACTAACGCAACCAATACCATCACTGCGGTTGCTAAAGACGGTGAGGCCACAATCGAAATCTTGAACGGAGAGACTCCGGTGGCTAATGGTGCAGCGGCTACATGGGCGACCGGTGAAAATACTGTAACAATTACGGTTACGAGCGGAACCGAAACTGAAACCTATACAGTGATTGTTACTAAGTCGTAATAGGAGGTCTATATGACTACCCAAGCCTGGAGCCTCCTTGAATCAGTTAAGAATTACCTAGATATCACATGGGACGATCTTGCCGGAGATGAAAAACTCTCCGGCATTATAGCCCGTGGAATTAAGTATATCGATGGGATAGCTGGCGCATCTATGGATTACTCCATTGAAGACAAACCACGTGAGTTGCTTTTTGACTATTGTCGTTATGCTCGCTCAAATGCTCTTAATGAGTTCCAGAATAATTACTTACATGAGCTCCTCACTCTGCAGATCACTCAGGAGGTGGCAGCCTATGAGCAAGCAAACTCAAGCGTTTAACGATGGCGTTGTGAGTATTTATAAGGTCGGCAATATATCACCATCAGGAAACATGCCGAAAGAAGGGCTGACTTTTAAAGTTGGCCCTTTGCGTTATGAAGAGCGCATAGTGGGCATGGGCCGATTTTGGTCAGCTATGCAAGCAAAAGCACGCATCGATATGGTGCTAAGGGTACCGCAACTCAGAGGTGTATCTTCGCAGGATATAGCTATTCCAAACGATGGGAAGCAATACGAGATCAAGCAGATCCAGTACCCTCCGGACGTGGATCCGCCAGTGATGGATCTATCTTTGGAAAGGGTTGATGCTGTCTATGACATTGCTTGAGCTAAGGGATCTACTGCTAACTGTCGGTGTTCCAGTTTATCATTATCATGCCTCAAAGCAGACAGAGAGTTATATAGTTTGGTCTGAATTCGGCACCAAGAAACTAAATTCTGATAGTCAAATGAAGGAGAAGGTAATTAAAGTCCAGGTTGATCTTTTCACAAAAACGGAGTTCGACCCTAACGTTGAAGAGATTGACTCAGTATTGGACAGCGATGATATCTCCTTTGATTATCAAGTAGATTACGAGGAAGACGCCGGTTACATCCACCATATATGGGACTGCGAGGTGGCATAGTGGCAAGGTTTAATACTACGGGCCTTGAAGGTCTTATCAGAGAGGTTACTAAGCTTGGAGAAGCCGGTGAACAAGTTGGAGAAGAAATGCTAATGGCTGCAGCGGAAGAGGTAAAGCAGCAATGGAGAATTAGTGCAGGCATGCACGGCTTGAAGTGGACCGGCGACATGATTGAGTCAATTGGGTACCCGAACAAGCCTAAGAATGTTGGTGGTGTGAAAACCATTGATATCTATCCCCAGGGAACTGACCGACGTGGAACCAGGAACGCAGAAAAAGCATTTATTCTACATTATGGTTCGTCAAGTATTCGGCCAACGCATTGGGTTGATGATGCCGATGAAGCGGCCGGGCCACTTGTAATTGATGTCATGGAACAGATTTTTGATCGATTTTTAAGAAGCTTACAAGGAGCGTGAAGTAAATGGCATATATCGGGTTAAAGCATCCTGTCTTTGCACCAATCGCTACAGAACCAGCGAATAGTTTTCCAACCTATGGAGCGGGACTTATTGTGGGGCATGCAATTGCGGCGAATGTTTCAATCGAACTATCAAATAGTAAATTGTCTGCAGATGACATGATTGTAGAGGCGGACAATAGCTTTATATCTGGTACCATCACAACTGGGATAGACGATCTATCCGATGATGCATTAAAGATTTGGCTTGGGCAACAAGCGGCAACCTTGAATGGAGTTGCAACAATCCGATCTGCGGTAGGTTATGAGGCCCCTAACGGTGGTTTCGGATATTACCGGGTTCGTAAGAAGAATGGTGTTAGGTCCTATAGGGCTTTTTGGTATTACAAAACTAAGTGGGGGATCCCTTCAGAGGATGCAGCCACGAAGCCGGATGGCGCGATCGAGTGGCAAACGCCCGAAGTCGAGGGGGCGATCATGACAGCTCAAGACGATAAGAATTCATGGCGTGACATGGCAACGTTCACAACCGAGTCTGATGCGGTTGCATGGCTGAATGAACTGGCTAACATCGGAGAACCGGCAAGTAAAACGAATCTTAATGCAGCTATAACTAGCGCTCAGGCGCTTAACCCAGAAACATACACCTCTGTATCCTGGGTTGATGTAGCTAATTCCCTTGCTGAAGCTGTAGAGGTAGCGGCAATGGCGAATCCATCACAGGCAAGAGTAGATGCGGCAGAAAGTCTCCTTGAAACTGCAGTGGCCGCCTTAGTAACACGTGTTTAAGGAGTTTAGCGTATGTATGAGAGTGATAAAGAAATAAAGATAGGGAAAAGAACTTACCCTGCGATGTTTAATGTTGTAGCGTTGAAAGAGATCACGCAACGCTACGGTGGTATTGAAAAAATGGGTAAAGAACTTGAGAAAGATCATGTGAAGGCGATTGATGAATACTCTTGGATCATTGCCTTACTTATTGGCCAGGGAATTGCGTTAAAAAACTTCGAAGAAGGCACAGACGAAAAAGCACCAACTCCGGACCAGATCCAATTACTTATGAAACCTCATGAATTTACCGCGCACCGCAAAACCATTTTTAGCGTGATAAGCGATGGGATGAATTCTGGAACGAATCCAGATCAAACTGAAGAAGAAGTCGACGAGGTCCTAGAAGAGGTACTTGCATCAAAAAACAAGATGGGCGCAAGGGAATAGATCCTTTGCGCCTAGTATTTTTGGGGATGCGCTGTGGTATGAGTGAGAAACAAGCTTGGCTCACTACACCAGGGCGCATTATAACTTTTTGGAAATGGACTCGGGAATATGAGGAATTCCTGCACGGGATAGTCCGGAATAAGAAAACGCGGGGTGAGGACTAAATGGCAGTACGCGAGATAAGAACAACACTGGCCCTTGATGGAGAACAGAAATTCAAGCAGGAAATGCAGGCGGCTGCTCGCGAACTCCGTTTACTCGGGTCCGAGATGAGACTGAACACCGCGTCATTTGGTGACAATGCCGACTCTATGGAAGCCCTTACTTCCCGTAGTGCAATTTACGAGCGACAGATTGCCCAGCAAAGAGAAAATGTTGCTGCTCTTACCAGGGCTGTTGAACTTATTAGAATAGTACATCCCACAAGTGTTCCAGTGCGCATGTAACTCAAGAACAGATCCGGCTTAGCGGTCACTAGCGTAACAATGGCCGCCAGTACCCCTCCCTTCAAGGCGAGAGCCAGCATAGTTTTTACCTCCTAACTTAAAAACTCTTCAATTTGAAATACTATAGATGGAATTAAAATAATCAGGGCAACACAAGCGGCATAAGCTATAGACTTTTGCTTGATTCCATCGTAGTCCCCGTTAAGCGCACATTGAATTGCATCCAGGGCCCACTTGCCAATGATGATCCATTTGCCAACTGAAAATATTTTCTTGTATGCTCTCATTCCTCCGTCATCTACGCTGCCTGCTGCAAGTGCATCAGTGGGGGAGAGGAGCAAGACTAAAACTATGATTCCAGTTTGTAATACAGACTTACGATTAAAAGTAAATTTTGCCATTATGCTTACACGCTCCTTTTTATGCATAATTCGGATAGTTTTCGCATAAAGTTTAAAACCTTTAAACTTACATAGGCGCGGTCTGAGCTCCGGTGTCCTTCGGGATATCGGGGCATTTTGTTTTAGTCTTTGGTTTAAGAGAAGTGTTCGTTTCCTCAGCGTTTAAAATCAGCCAGAGATCCACGGAGATAAGCGCGATTAGGGCCTCTTCCTCATACTTTCCGGCGATGGCGTAATCCTTGATTGACTTGCGGACGGTTTTCTGGATCTTTAAGATATCGGACATGGGATCAACTCCTTTTAAAGTTTTGCATTAGCTCCCTGGCGATTAGCTGGGCTGTATCCGGCGTAATGGGTGCCAGGGGTTTAATCCTTGCTCCTAACACACCCAATTCAGCTAGCTTTATCCGAAAACCATCCCGGACCATATCTGCCATTTCACCTTCTGCCAGTTCTAAACCCCTCACCGCCTGCTGGATGTCTTTGTCGCGCTTACGAAGCCTAGCCTTGATAACAACTATCTCTTTCATAGTGTGACCCTCCTGTGCTTCAAGTGTGTTTTAGATGGGATTCGTTTGTGTCACTGATAAAGAATACGTTGAAAACTACACAATATGACTAAAGGGTAATAAAAAAAGACCTCCAAATTGTGGGAGGTCTCGGATAGATAAATATTTATCCACCAATCGGATATAGGTCGTCAGTAGAAATGCGGCTTATTTCGATTCCTTTTTCAGCTGCAATCTCATTGAATACCTGAGCAAATTTCTGTGCTAGTTTAATTTTAGGTTCCCGAATACCTGATTCATAATGAGGCCAACTTCGACTTCCAACACCTGTGCGCCATTCCATTTCTTGCTGCGTAACTACTAACTTTTCGCGATAGTATTTTAGTCTATTGGGCACGTTTTTCTCTGAACCTTTATCCATATACATCACCGGTGAATAACTTTCCACATTGTGGTGCGAAAATCCTTCATTGTGAGCGGTGTTAGGTGTAGTTGGTATACCAAAAAATCGTCGCCAAATCGTCGCCCAAACTTCCCAATCGTCGCCCAAAACAACCTAATGGAACAAAAAAACAAAAACCCAGAAGCCGCATGTATCAACGGTTTGTCAATCTGAGCCTTTCTTCACAAATGGTTTTTCCCTCACTCGTAATGAGCAGGTCGTCGGTTCGATTCCGACCATTGGCTCCACTGGAAACGTAGACACCGCAAGCAATTGCGGTGTTTTTGTATTTAGCGGAATTGGCTCGTTTTTACTTATCGTTGCAATAGCGTTGCAACCCAATTTTTTACGTTGTTACGACGCTATTTTTCTTTTTCTTTGGTCTTAAGTGGCTATCTATTTCAAGGCTGCTTTTTCTTTTAGTTTTCTTTAGACTGGAGTATAGATTTTAGTTGTCCGTATGTCAGTGTGACTGAGTTATTCCTGAATGACTCTCACGATCCTCGCTTCTTCCAGGAGAATCGCAGCAAAAGTATAACGATTATGGAGAGCTCCTCATAATCGACACTCTCTGGATTTTTGTATTTCATGGATTGTTTTCGAGACCGCAGGTGGGAATTAAAGAAAGACGTGGAAGGTCTATGGGCTTAGAAAACCTATCAATGTAGAGAGGTATAGCTGTTCCTCTCCTGTGTTCGTGGATAAGTAACTGATGGCTAATTTGGTGTGGTGTGTATAAAACTGGAAGTTAAAAATTTTGGAAATTATGTTCTATTACTCATAGTGGGACAGCATCCGTTGTTGACGTTCTGGATATGGTAAATGCTCTTTAAGACTAACTGTCCGACGCTTTAGACTCAGCGTGGTTATGAAAGACCTGTTTTAGGCAGGTTTTTAGATGGCCTTAGATAATACCCCTCTATTGAATATCCCTATACCTAAGTGATTGCCTCAACTTTTTCGAGTAAGTTCAGTCTTTGGGATCAATCTCATAAAATGACCATGTTTAGAAATGCACAAGCACGGTTATATTATAAGTAATACAGATGAAAGGACTGAGTATAATAAAATCAGTTTGGACTAACATGGACCTCAAAAACACCATCAATCAGATAAGACTTGTTTTTGCAAAACTTGAAAATCGTACCATATGGGCGCGGTTAAGGAGATAATTCTTAGTCTCCGCCTAACCTCCTCCACCGATTCATTATCGATTAGCTATTTTGGTTTACTTTAGTGGGGGAGGTCTCTATCAATCCGCCCCTTTAGTATCATGACAGTCCGAAAGGGCTGTTTTTATTTCTGGTGGCTGGGAAGTACTACGTGAGTTGGGCATACAATCCAGCAGGTATTGGCATAATATTTTTATTAGCTATAGCTAAGAAGCCTTTAAGGTAATTACTTACGTTGCCTGGTAAAATGTTTTTGTGAATGGGATAGTCCTGCGAGCGTACCTTATAGGAAAAACAAAGTGGTAATAATAGGCGGTTTAATCAACGGCCTTACCTTTTGTCGAGATTGCTTTTAGGGTCGGGATAATAGATGCATGAATCTTGTTTTAGAGGTCGAATATAGTCTGGACCAAATAAGAAGTAGAGACCACAGAAATGAACTGCACCCCGTCAAGTAGACAGTGTAAATACAAAAATTTATCTAAGCAGCCTTAGTTCGATACTCCATCGGACTGAGGCTGTTTAATTTCCTCTGCAATCTTTCGTTATTGTAAAAATAGATGTAATTATCAATGTCTTTCTTAAGAGATTCAAAGGTTTGATATTTACGTAGGTAATACTTCTCACATTTGAGTGTTCCCCAGAATCCTTCCATAGGTCCATTATCTATGCACTTGCCAACACGCGACATACTCTGGACCAAACCATGAGCTTCTAATCGTCTCTTAAAACCCCATGAGGTATATTGAAAGCCTCGATCACTATGAATCATAGGCGTACTGCCTGGTGCAGCTTGCAAGGCTAAATCCAAGTTTTGAAAAACAAGAGCATTGTTATTTGAATGGCCTAGAACATAGGCGACAATGGATTTGTCACGTAAATC